>Ga0209371_1000066_pt1 | contig 212660 bp, 198 predicted proteins | sample AgamicAtAmrz_FD_187165 | JGI IMG/M metagenome (GOLD analysis project Ga0209371, IMG submission 187165) | Agave microbial communities from Guanajuato, Mexico - At.Am.rz (SPAdes) (version 2) | ecosystem: Host-associated > Plants > Roots > Rhizosphere | place: Guanajato, Mexico | collected... | reverse complement strand
CTCCAGTGCGCCAACATCAGCGCTTTCTGGCTTTCGGTGTAATAGATTCGAGGTCTTTGCTTCATCTGCAACACTCCTACCTGCTTACACAGGAATTATGGTGTTGCGTTGACCAATTGAATCCGCCCCACATAGCGGCCAGAATCGGCGAAGCCGGGCTTAAAGATCGTGAACAGCTTATTAGGGCTGCTGCTCGGCGATCAGCCAGTCGAGCCGCCAGCTGCCCTGACTCTGCGCCAGGCGCTCGGCCAACCAGGGCAGCAGTTCGCGCAGTTCCTCTTCCAAGCCCCATGGCGGATTGCTGATCAGCAGCCCTGAACCGTTGAGGCGCCCGGCGTCGTCGGCCGGATGGACGAACAGCTCGGCGCGCAGCAGTTTCGGCGCCGCGCTCTTTTCCATGTCCCGGTAGAACCGCTTGAGCTGGCGTTCGTCCTTGATCGGGTACCAGACTGCCACGATGGTCTGACGCATGCGCCCGATGGCTTCGTTGAGCGCGGTGACGCAGCGCTCCAGCTCATCGGCCTTCTCGAACGGCGGGTCGATCAGCAGCACCGCGCGCTTCTCGCGGGTCGGCAACAGGGCACGCGGCAGGTGCCAGCCCTCGCCCAGGTGTACGGCCACGCGGCGGTCGCCGGCCATGTTCTCCTTCAGTGCCTGGCCGTCGTCCGGGTGTTTCTCGTTCAGGTGCAGGCGATCCTGCTCGCGGGTCTGCAGGCGGGCCAGCTCGGGCGAACCCGGGTAATGGCGCAACACGCCATCGGGGTTCATGGCACGAATCACTTCCAGATAATCGAGCAACGGCTCGGGCGCGTCCGTGGCCCCCCACAGCCGGCCGATGCCCTCGCGCCACTCACCGGTACGGCTGGCCTGGTCGCCCGCCAGGTCATACAGGCCGACGCCGGCATGGCTGTCCAGATAGGCGTAGGGCGCGTCCTTGCGCGCCAACAGCGCGAACAGGCGGCAAAGCATCAGGTGTTTGAGCACATCGGCGTGGTTGCCGGCATGGAAGGCGTGGCGGTAATTCATCATCGGCTCCTGAGCAGGAGGCGAATTGTAGCCGGCCTGGGCGCCTGGCGCAGCGACTGCCCGACGCCGTTCGACTTCTCCCCGGGTATCACCGGCTTCGATGATGCTGGCGAGACGTGGTGAGGCCCCTAGACTGGCCTCATTCCAGCGGAGAACCACCATGCCCGATACCCTGCTCAGCGCCCGCAACCTGGCGTTCGAACTCTACGAAGTGCTCGACGCCGAAGCACTCAGCCGGCGCCCGCGCTTCAGCGAACACAACCGGGAAACCTTCGACGCCGCGCTGGGCACGGCGCGCAGCATCGCCGAAAATCTGTTCGCCCCGCACAACCGCAAGAACGACGAGCACGAGCCGCAGTACGTCGACGGCGGCGCCAGGCTGATCGCCGAGGTCAGACCGGCGTTGCAGGCCTTCAACGAGGCCGGCTTCCTGAACGCCACGCGGGACTTCGAGCTGGGCGGCATGCAGCTGCCCAACCTCTTGTCCCAGGCCTGCTTCGCGCATTTCCAGGCGGCCAACATCGCCACGGCGTCCTACCCGCTGCTGAGCATGGCTGCCGCCAACCTGATCGAGGCCTTTGGCGATGAGGAGCAGAAGCGCCGCTTTCTGCAGCCGATCATCGACGGGCGCTTCTTCGGCACCATGGCGCTGACCGAGCCCCACGCCGGCTCCTCGCTGGCCGATATCCGCACCCGCGCCGAACCGGCAGGCGACGGCAGCTACCGCATCAAAGGCAACAAGATCTTCATCTCCGGTGGTGATCACGACCTCAGCGAGAACATCGTCCACCTGGTACTGGCTCGCCTGCCCGATGCGCCGGCCGGGGTGAAAGGCATTTCGCTGTTTATCGTGCCGAAATTCATGGTCGAAGAAGACGGCGGCCTCGGCGCTCGCAACGACGTGACCCTGGCCGGCCTGTTCCACAAGATGGGCTGGCGGGGTACCACCTCCACCGCGCTGAATTTCGGTGATCAGGGCAATTGCATAGGCTATCTGGTCGGCGAACCCCATGCTGGCCTGGCCTATATGTTCCAGATGATGAACGAGGCGCGCATCGGCGTGGGCATGGGCGCGGTGATGCTCGGCTATGCCGGCTACCTGTATTCCCTCGACTACGCCCGCCAGCGCCCCCAGGGGCGCCTGCCCGATGCCAAGCAGGCCGGAGGCCAGGTGGCGATCATCGAGCACGCCGACGTGCGGCGCATGCTGCTGACCCAGAAAGCCTACGTGGAAGGCGGTTTCGACCTGGTGCTGTACTGCGCGCGCCTGGTCGACGACAGCCAGACCCTGGAAGACGCCGAGCAACGCGAGCAGGCCGCGCGGCTGCTCGACCTGCTGACCCCCATCGCCAAGTCCTGGCCGTCCGAATACTGCCTGCAGGCCAACGCCCTGGCGATCCAGATTCTTGGCGGCCACGGCTACACCCGTGATCATCCGGTGGAGCAGTATTACCGCGACAACCGCCTCAACCCGATCCATGAGGGCACTCACGGCATCCAGTCCCTCGACCTGCTCGGTCGCAAGGTCGGCCAGCACGGCGGCGCGGCGCTGCAGGCGCTGCGTCAGCGGATCATCGATACCTGCGAGCGGGCCGAGCGGTTCAGCGAACTGGACGCCCTGCGCCAGCCGTTGCTGGCCCTGCTGGCGCGCCTGTCGGAAATCACCCTTGGCCTGCTCGGCGACCTGCAGCAGGGCCGGGTCAACAGGGCACTCGCCGACTCGGCGCTGTACCTCAAGGTGTTCGGCCACCTGGTACTCGGCTGGCGCTGGCTGGAACAGGCGGTGCGCGCCGAGCAGGGGCGCCTGGCGGGCAACGGCGCCGACAACGACTTCTACGATGGCAAGCTGCAGGCCGCGCGCTACTTCCTGCTCAGGGAAGTGCCCGGCTGCCACCATGACCTGGACATTCTGGCGCGCCGCGACGATACCTGCCTGGCGATGCAGGACACCTGGTTCTAGGCCCTTCGCGAAAAGTCCACAACGCAAAACGGGCCCAAAGGGCCCGTTTTCCATCCAGCCGATCAGCGCGCGGTGATCACCGGCGCGCTGAGCTTCTCCAGCAGGCTGGCTTGCGCGCTGCGTGAGTTCTGGTTGCCGGTGGGCGACAGCCGCACGTAGCGGCCATCGGGCTGCAGCACCCAGGCGTGGGTGTTGTCGGTGAGGTAGGCCTCCAGCTCCTTCTTGACCCGGGTGATGAGCTTCTTGCCTTCCACCGGGAAGCAGGTCTCCACGCGCTTGTCGAGGTTGCGCTCCATCCAGTCGGCACTGGACAGGTAGATCAGCTCGTCGCCGCCGTTGAGGAAGTAATAGACCCGGGTGTGCTCCAGGAAGCGGCCGATGATCGAGCGCACCTGGATGTTGTGCGACACCCCGGGAATGCCCGGGCGCAGGCAGCACATGCCGCGCACCACCAGGTCGATCTTCACGCCGGTCTGGCTGGCCTTGTACAGCGCACGGATGATCTTGGCATCGGTCAGCGAGTTGAACTTGGCGATGATGTGCGCCGGCTTGCCTTCGGCGGCGCTCGCCGTCTCCTTGGCGATCAGGTCGAGCAGGGTCTTCTTCAGGGTGAAGGGCGCGTGCAGCAGCTTCTTCATGCGCAGGGTCTTGCCCATGCCGATCAGCTGGCTGAACAGCTTGGAGACGTCCTCGCCCAGGGCCACGTCGGCGGTCAGCAGGCTGTAGTCGGTGTACAACCGCGCGTTGCCGGCGTGGTAGTTACCGGTACCCAGGTGCGCGTAACGGCGGATCTCGCCGTTCTCGCGGCGCAGGATCAGCATCATCTTGGAGTGGGTCTTGAAGCCGACCACGCCATAGATCACCACCGCACCGGCAGCCTGCAGGCGGCTGGCCAGGGCCAGGTTGGATTCCTCGTCGAACCGCGCGCGCAATTCGATCACCGCGGTGACTTCCTTGCCGTTGCGCGCGGCTTCCACCAGCGCATCGACGATTTCCGAGTTGGCGCCCGAGCGGTACAGGGTCTGCTTGATCGCCAGCACGTGGGGATCCTTGGCCGCCTGGCGCAGCAGATCCACCACCGGGGTGAAGGATTCGAAAGGGTGCAGCAGCAGGATGTCCTGCTTGCTGATCACGTTGAACAGGTTGTCGCTGTTCTGCAAAAGCTTGGGGATCACCGGGGTGAACGGCGCGTGCTGCAGTTCCGGGTGGCTGTCCAGGCCGGTGATGCTGAACAGGCGGGTCAGGTTGACCGGCCCGTTGACCTGATACAGCTCGCTTTCCGACAGGCCGAACTGCTTGAGCAGCTGGTCGGGTCAGGTGTTTGGGCAGCTGTCGACCACTTCCAGGCGCACCGCGTCACCGTAGCGGCGGCTGAACAGCTCGCCACGCAGGGCGCGGGCCAGGTCTTCGACGTCCTCGGTGTCCACCGACAGGTCGGCGTTACGGGTCAGGCGGAACTGGTAGCAGCCCTTGACCTTCATGCCGGGGAACAGGTCGTCGGCGTGGGCGTGGATCATCGACGACAGGAACACGTAGTTGGCGCCCGGGCCACCCACCTCTTCCGGCACCTTGATGATACGCGGCAGCAGGCGCGGCGCCGGAATCACCGCCAGACCGGAGTCGCGGCCGAAGGCGTCGACGCCCTCCAGCTCGACGATGAAGTTCAGGCTCTTGTTGACCAGCAGCGGGAAGGGGTGGGTCGGGTCGAGGCCGATCGGGGTGATGATCGGCGCGATCTCGTCGCGGAAATAGCGGCGCACCCAGGCCTTGTGCTTGGTCGTCCAGTAGCGGCGACGGATGAAATTGATGCCGTGCTTGGCCAGTGCCGGGAACAGCACATCGTTGAGGATGGCGTACTGGCGGCCGACCTGCTCGTGCACCAGCTCGGAAATGCGCGACAGCGCCTGGTGCGGTTGCAGGCCGTCGGCGCCGGCCTGTTCGCGGGCGAAGTTGATCTGCTTCTTCAGGCCGGCGACGCGGATCTCGAAGAACTCGTCGAGGTTGCTGGAGAAGATCAGCAGGAACTTCAGGCGTTCCAGCAACGGGTAGGACTCGTCCAGCGCCTGTTCCAGCACGCGGATGTTGAACTGCAGCTGCGACAGCTCGCGATGGATGTACAGGCTGCTGTCATCCAGGCTGGGCACGACCACGGGCGCTGCCGCGGTTTCGACTAGGGGTGTTTCCACGACTGTTTCCACCGGCGCTTCGTCGATCACCGGCAGGCTGAGGGCCGGCACATCGAGCTGTTCGTTCTCACTGAGTCCTTCGTTGCTCATTGAATTACCCTGGAGGGGCTACTGCCCCTGTCGTATGAGTTCGGCCGCACGCACGGCGAAGTAGGTGAGGATGCCGTCGGCACCCGCTCGTTTGCAGGCGGTCAGCGACTCGAGAATCACCGCCTCGCTCAGCCAGCCATTCTGGATGGCGGCCATGTGCATCGCGTATTCACCGCTGACCTGATAGACAAAGGTCGGCACCTTGAATTCGCTTTTGACCCGGGAAACGATGTCCAGGTAGGGCATGCCCGGCTTGACCATGACCATGTCGGCGCCTTCGGCCAGGTCGCTGGCCACTTCGTGCAGCGCTTCGTCACTGTTGGCCGGGTCCATCTGGTAGGAGGCCTTGTTGGCCTTGCCCAGGTTCAGCGAGGAGCCCACCGCGTCGCGGAACGGGCCGTAGTAGGCGCTGGCGTATTTGGCCGAGTAGGCCATGATCCGCACGTTGACGTGATCGGCCAGTTCCAGGGCCTCGCGAATTGCCTGGATGCGCCCATCCATCATGTCCGAGGGGGCGACGACCTGGGCGCCCGCCTCGGCATGGGAGAGTGCCTGCTTGACCAGCGCATCGACGGTGATGTCGTTCTGCACGTAGCCGTTTTCGTCGAGGATGCCGTCCTGGCCGTGGGTGGTGAACGGGTCCAGCGCCACGTCGGTGATCACCCCCAGCTCGGGGAAACGCTCACGCAGCGCGCGGGTGGCGCGCTGGGCGATACCGTCCGGGTTCCAGGCTTCGCTGCCGTCGAGGGTCTTCTTTTCCGCGGGGGTGACCGGAAACAGCGCCAGGGCCGGGATGCCCAGCGCCACCCAGTTTTCCGCTTCCTGCAGCAGCAGGTCGATGGACAGCCGCTCGACGCCCGGCATGGACGTTACCGCCTCGCGCTGATTCTCGCCGTCGAGCACGAACACCGGCAGGATCAGGTCATTGGTGGTCAGCACGTTCTCGCGCACCAGGCGCCGGGAGAAGTCGTCGCGGCGATTGCGACGCAGGCGGGTGGCAGGGAACAGGCGGTTGGCGGGGGTAAAGCTCACGGCAGACTCCTGGGCCCGCTCGAGCGGGCGAAGTGTGACAGTTATAAGCCGCCATTATGACCAAATGATGACGACCACAACGAATACTGCGACGGTGCGTCGCAGCCCATAAGGCACATCCCACGCGGTAAAAAGCTCGCGACGCCGCGGCGGCCGGGAACGAGCCTGGCGCGTGGACATTTCACAGGTTTTCGACAAATGCTGTTTTAGCATGTCGAACGGCGTAGCCTTGCCACCCCCTTTTTCGACGGTCATCTCTACATGCTGGAAAATCTGCTGCAGCACTTCGGTTACCCGGCGTTGGCGCTGGGCACCTTTCTCGAGGGCGAAATGTCACTGCTGCTGGCGGCCTACCTGGCGCTGCGCGGCATCCTGCAGATCGAGCTGGTGATCCTGTTCGCCTTTCTCGGCACCTATGCCAGCGACCAGCTGTGGTTCCATCTGGGTCGCCGTCATGGCCGCCGCATTCTCGAGCGCAAGCCCAAGTGGCAGGCCCTGAGCGACAAGGCCCTGGTGTACCTGCGCCGCCACCCGGACCTGTGGGTGCTGGGCTTTCGCTTCTTCTATGGCATGCGCACGGTGATGCCGCTGGCCATCGGTATTTCCGGCTACCCGCGGCGCCGCTACGTGATTCTCGACGCCATCGGCGCGGCGATCTGGGCCATCGCGCTCGGCACCCTGGCCTACAAGCTCGGGCGCGCTCTGGAGGGCCTGCTCGGCGAGCTGCACCAGGTGCAGTTCTATCTGTTCGGCGCCCTGCTGGTAATCGGCCTCGGCGTCTGGTTGTACCGGCGTAGACAGCGCCAAGGCTGAAGCGCGATGCTTGACTCAAGCCAGCCCCAAGTTCAAAAGGCTGTAACAATTGGCTGACTGGCCAGTCATAACATCAAGCAGGTTTTTCCCGGCGAACGCTCCGCTCACCCGTGCCACGTGGGGCTCGCCCTTCATCAGGAGTTGGTCGATGAACAAGAAAGTTGCAGTGATCCTTTCCGGTTGTGGCGTCTACGACGGCTCGGAGATCCACGAAAGCGTCATCACCCTGCTGCGCCTCGATCAGCGCGGCGTCCAGGTGCAGTGCTTCGCCCCCGATATCGACCAGGCCCACGTGATCAACCACCTCAATGGCGAGGAAATGCAGCCCGCCCGGAACGTGCTGGTGGAGTCGGCGCGCATCGCCCGCGGCAACATCAGGGACGTGCGCGAACTGCGTGCCGAGGACTTCGATGCGCTGATCGTGCCGGGCGGCTTCGGCGCCGCCAAGAACCTCTGCGACTTCGCAGGCAAGGGCGCCGATTGCACCGTGCAGGCTGACGTGCTGGCCGCTGCGCAATCCTTCGTCAGCGCCGCCAAGCCGGTCGGCCTGATCTGCATCGCCCCGGCCATGGCCGAGCGTATCTTCGGCGCCGGCGTGACCTGCACCATCGGCACCGACGCCGAGACCGCCGCCGCCCTGACGCAAATGGGCGCCGAGCACGTGGACTGCCATGTCGAGGACATCGTCGAAGACACCGAGCGCAAGCTGGTGACCACCCCGGCCTACATGCTCGCCAAGTCCATCGGCGAAGCGGCCTCGGGCATCAACAAGCTGGTCGATCGCGTGCTGGAAATGACCCACGAGTGACGACCAGTTGCGCGTCGGCTCTGCAAGCTCGTCAGCGAAACCTCAACCGCGCGACAGGCGCGTCAGCAAGCGATCCAGGGAGTTGGCGAACGCCTGGCGATCCTTGTCGCCATAGGTCGCCTGTCCACCGCCGACCTGCCCTTGCTCACGCAGGTCGGTGAACAGGTTACGTACCGCCAGGCGCTCACCCATATTGCGCTCGTCGAACTCCCGGCCGCGGGGATCCAGCGCCAACACGCCCTTCTTCACCAGGCGATCGGCGAGCGGCACGTCGCTGCAGATCACCAGCTCGCCCGGTACGGCATGCTCCACCAGGTAATCGTCGGCCGCATCGGGGCCGCTGGGCACCACGATCAGCTTCACGCAGGCGAAGTTGGGGCGCGCCACCGCCTGACCGGCGACCAGCACCACCTCGAAGTGACGCTTGAGGGCGAACTTGACCACCTGATCGCGAGCCAGCCGGGGGCAGGCGTCGGCATCGATCCAGACACGCATGCTCAAACGGGAGCGCGGCGCACGGTGGCCAGCAGCGCTGCTGCCCCCACGAACAGCGCACCAAAGCTGCGGTTCATGATGCGCTGCTGACGCGGCGTGCGCAGCAGGCGCAGCACGCGCACCGCCAGGCCGGTGTAGCCGGCCATGACGATCAGGTCGACGGTCACCATGGTCACGCCGATGACCAGGTACTGCTCGGTCAGCGGCGCATGGGGATTGATGAACTGCGGCAGCACCGCGAGCATGAAGACGATGGCCTTGGGGTTGCCGAAGTTGACCAGAAAGCCGCGCAGCACCAGGCTCAGCGGCCGGCCGATGGGGCGCTCGCCCGTGACGGTCATGTCGGCCGGCACGGCGCACCACTGGCGCCAGCCCAGGTACACCAGGTAGGCCACGCCGAACCACTTGATCAGGCTGAAGGCCAGGGCCGAGGTGGCCAGCACCGCGCCGACACCCGCGGCGACGATGGCGATCTGCAGCGCCAGGCCCAGCTGCAGGCCCAGGGCGCTCCAGTAGCCGCGCCAGAAGCCGTATTGCAAGCCCGCCGACATCGAGGCGATGGCCCCGGCGCCCGGCGACAGGCTGATCAGCCAACAGGCGACGAAGAAAGCGAGCCAGGTTTCCAGAGCCATGGTGGCGACCTCGGTGAGGGGTTATCGAAACGTCGAAACTACCTGAATTGCCGTCATGGCGTCAGGGGTCGCGAAAGCTATTTCATAGGTGGCGCACAGGGCTTTCGTGGAAGCCGCGGCGCCTCGGATCAGGATTCGATCTTGCGCGCCGTCGGCAGCTCGCCGTTGCGCCAGCGGCGTACCGCTTTCTGGAAGAACAGGCTGTTGGGAATCTGCAGCCAGGTGCCCGGCGCATCGCCGGTCAGGTCTTCCAGGGTGGTGTAGAACAGGTTGATGGCCAGCACCCGTCCGCGCACGCCCGGCTTGTCGGCGCTTTCCAGCACCTCCACGCAGTCGCCGATGCGAAATGGCCCGAGGGCGAAGATCAGCAGCGTGCAGAACATGTTGGACAGCACGCTCCAGATCGCGAAGAAGGCGATCGCCGCCACCGCCACGAAACCGGTCAGCGCGCCCCACAGCACCTGGGCGGAGACGCCAAGGCGCTCGAGCACCAGCATGATGGCGCTACCGAGGATCAGCCAGCGGGTCAGGCCACGCAACGGCATCAGCAGCTCCGGCGGCAACTGTGGGTAGCGCTGGCCCAGGCGGGTGATGCCGCGGGTGAGAATGCGCTGGGCGACCCACGCCAGGATGAGGATCAGCAACACCTGGCCGGCGCGCATCAGCGGCTGGCTCCAGGATACCAGCCAGGCCCAATCGATCAGCTCCAGGTTCAAACCACGGCCTCCAGTTCACGTTGCAATGCTTCGAGGGTTTCCAGGGCTTCGAGCCAGCCCTCTTCCAGTTCGGCCTCGCGCGCCTTGAGCTGCGCCTGCTCGGCCAGGGCCTGGCGCAGCTCGTCCTTGCGCGCGGCCTCGTAGATGCCACTGTCACCCAGGCGCTCTTCCAGCGCCGCGAGCTTGGCCTGCACCTGGCCCAGTTCGGCCTCGAGCTTGTCCGCCGCCTTCTTGTGCGGCGCCAGTTGCTGGCGCAACGCCGCGGCGGCCTGGCGCTGGCCACGCTTGTCGTTGCCGGCGCCTGCAGCGGGCGCGGCGACGACCGGCGCAGTCTGGCGCTGGCGATAATCGACCAGCCAGCGGGCGTAATCCTCGAGGTCACCGTCGAACGGCGCCACGCGGCCATCGGCGACCAGCAGGAATTCGTCGGTGGTGCTCTTGAGCAGGTGACGGTCGTGGGAGACCACCACCACGGCACCGGCGAACTCCTGCAGGGCCATGGTCAGCGCCAGGCGCATTTCCAGGTCGAGGTGGTTGGTCGGCTCGTCGAGCAGCAGCAGGTTGGGCTTGCCCCAGGCGATCAGCGCCAGGGCCAGGCGCGCCTTCTCGCCGCCGGAGAAGTTCACCACCGGCTCGTCGCAGCGCGGGCCGCGGAAGTCGAAGCCGCCGAGGAAGTCGCGCAGGGTCTGCTCACGCTCGGCTGGCGCGATACGTTGCAGGTGCAGCAGCGGGCTGGCCTTGTCGTCGAGGGCGTCGAGCTGATGCTGGGCGAAGTAGCCGATCACCAGGTTCTCGCCGCGGGTCAGGCTGCCACCCAGCGGCTGCAGCTCGGCGGAGAGGTTCTTGATCAGCGTCGACTTGCCCGCGCCGTTGGGACCGAGCAGGCCGATGCGCGCGCCGGGCACCAGGCTCAGCTTGACCTGCTGCAGGATGGTCTTGTCGCCATAGCCCAGGCGGCCTTCGCTGAGGCTGAGCAGCGGCGTGGAAATCTTGTCGGCCTCGCGGAACACGAAGTCGAAGGGCGAATCGACGTGGGCCGCGCTCAGCTCCTCCATGCGTTCCAGGGCCTTGATGCGGCTCTGCGCCTGGCGGGCCTTGGTGGCCTGGGCCTTGAAGCGGGCGATGTACTTTTCCATGTGCGCACGCTGCGCCTGCTGCTTCTCGTAGGCCTGCTGCTGCTGGGCCAGGCGTTCGGCACGGGTGCGCTCGAAGGCCGAGTAGCCGCCGCGGTACAGCGTCAGTTTGCGCTGCTCGACATGGGCGACGTGGTCCACCACGGCATCGAGGAAGTCGCGGTCGTGGGAAATCAGCAGCAAGGTGCCGGGGTAGCTCTGCAGCCAGTCTTCCAGCCACAGGATCGCATCGAGATCCAGGTGGTTGGTCGGTTCGTCGAGCAGCAGCAGATCGGACGGGCACATCAGCGCCTGGGCCAGGTTCAGGCGCATCCGCCAGCCACCGGAGAAGTCGCCGACCCTTTGACCCATCTGCGCGTTGTCGAAACCCAGGCCGGCCAGCAGCTTGCGCGCCCGGGCATCGGCGGTATAGCCGTCGGCGCTGTCCAGCTCGCTGTGCAGGCGGGCGATGGCCGCGCCGTCATGGCCCTGCTCGGCGGCGGCCAGCTCGGCCTGCACGCGGCGCAGGTGGTGGTCGCCGTCGAGTACGTAGTCCACCGCCAGGCGGTCGAGGGTATCGACCTCCTGGCGCATATGGGCGATGCGCCAGTCACCGGGCAGCAGGCAGTCACCGGAATCGGGGGTCAACTCGCCGCGCAACAGGGCGAACAGGCTGGACTTGCCGGCGCCATTGGCACCGATCAGGCCGGCCTTGTGGCCAGCGTGCAGGGTCAGCTCGGCGTTCTCGAGCAAACGCTGAGGGCCACGCTGTAGGGTAAGATTCTGGAGTCGGATCATAATGGCGGCGGATTCTACCAGAGTCCCTCGCCACATACTCGGAGCACGCATGAGCGCTGACCTGTGGACCTTCGCCACCACCCTCTACGCCCGTCCAGGCGTGGAAGCCGCCTGCCTGGAGCTGCAGGCCGCCGGCGCCGATGTCTGCCTGGTGCTGTGCGGGCTGTGGCTGGACAGCCGTGGCGTGGCCCAGAGCGATGAACGCGAAGCCCAGCTGCGAGCCCTGGCCACCACCTGGCAGCACGGGGTGGTGGCGCCGCTGAGGGCCCTGCGCCAGGGCTGGCGCGACGCGGCAGCCGACGATGCGGAACTGGCCGACCTGCGCCAACGGCTCAAGCAGCTCGAATTGGATGCCGAGCGCACCCAGCTCGAGCGCCTGCAAGGGCTGAGCAGCGCCTGGCCGGCGGATGGGCCGGCGCGGTGGACCTGGCTGGATGCGCTGGCCGTGGCCGGTGGTGCCCGCGAACGACTGCGGAGCGCGGCCAACGCCGGGTAGCCCGACTGCCGCGGACCAAGTGCAGTGAGCGGCGACGCCGACGGGCTTTCGACGGCCTGCTAGGATGGCGGCCAGGACGATGGAGATCCCATGCCGCGCACCACCCGCCACCTCACCCTCGCCAACGGCCTGCAGTTGAATCTGCGCCACGCGCCGCACCTCAAGCGCAGCGCCGCGGCCCTGCGCATCCATGCCGGCAGCCACGATGCGCCGGCGCGCTGGCCGGGGCTGGCGCATTTTCTGGAGCACCTGCTGTTCCTCGGCACCGCACGCTTCCCGCTGGACGACGGCCTGATGCGTCACGTCCAGCGCCTGGGTGGCGAGGTCAACGCCAGTACCGCGGAGCGCCACACCGATTTCTTCTGCGAGGTACCGCCTGGCGCCCTGGACGGCACGCTGCTGCGGCTGTGCGACATGCTGGCCGCCCCGTTGCTGGACCTCGAGCGCCAGCGCCGCGAGCGTGACGTGATCCATGCCGAGTTCATCGCCTGGTCACGGGACCACCAGGCGCAACGGCGCTTCGCTCTGCTGCAGGCGGTCTCGCCGCGCCATCCGCTGAGCGGCTTCCAGGCCGGCAATCGTTATAGCCTGCCGCTGCAGGCCCCCGCCTTCCAGCAGGCCCTGCAGGCTTACCACAAGCGCTTCTACCAGGCCGGGCAGATCACCTTGAGCCTCGCCGGGCCCCAGTCGCTGGATGAACTGGAGCAGCTGGCCTGCCGCCACGCCGCACTGTTCGCCTACGGAACCCGCCTGCTCCCAGAAACGCCTGTGCCCCTACGCGACGGCCCATTGCGCTTGCGCCACGCGCACGCTCCCCGTTGCGACCTGCTGTTCGCCCACGATGCCTTGCCGGCTGGAGCGCTGCAGGCGCTGGAGCTGCTGCTCGGCCTGCTGCGAGACAGCCGACCGGGCGGCTGGCTGGCCGAGCTGCGGCGGCGCGGCTGGCTGCAGGCCTGCTCGGCCCAGCCGCTGTATGCTCATGCCAGCCAGCTGCTCTGGCACATCGAGCTGCAATTGACCGACACGGCCTGCCCGAGCCGGATACAGACGCTGCTGCATGGCTGGCTGGGTTTCATCCGCCAACAGGATCTTCAGCGCCTCAACGCCGGCTTCGGCCGCCGGCAAGGACGCCGTGAACTGGCCGCCAGCGCCCTGCAACTGGCCCGCCGCGACAGCGCCGGGCAACCGTTCCGAGAGCTCGACCGCCACGGCCTGGAGGCCCTGGGCGCGCTGCTCGATGACCTGCCACGGTGCAATCAGGGCGACTGGCGACTGCCCGCGGAGGAGCCCCTGCTGGCAGCGCCGCCCGCACGACGTGCGCCGCTGCCGGCCAGCCTGCTAATCGACCACAGCCTGCCGGCCTCCCGGCAGTTCGCCGCCATTTACCTGCGCTGGCGTATCGACTCGGCCCTGCGCCGGCGCTTCCAGGTGATTGTCGAGCGCGCCCTGGGCACGCTGCGCGAACGTGCAGAACAGGCTGCGCTGCACCTGGCGTTCACCGCCAGTGGCGCCTATTGGCAGTTGCAGATCAGCGGCCACCCCGACGCCGTGATCCACGCCATCGGCGAAGCCCTCGAGCAGCTGCGCGGCCCCGCCCGCGAACATTGGCACGGGGCCAGTGGCGAAACGCCTGCGCCCATTCCGATCCGCGCCCTGCTGATGGCGCTGCCGGAAGCCCTGCACGCCGACGCAGGCACGCCCGAACCTGCCTGCATTCTCGACCAGGCTCTGCTCGATGGGCTCTGGCAGCACGCCCGCTGGCACGGCCTGGCGCTGGGTTTCGACGCTCCCCGGTACGGTGCGCTCGGGGCTTCGCTGCGCGGCATCATGGGCCAGGCGGACTCCCTGCGGGCACCGAGCAGCCAGGCCGGTCGCCGCTGGCGACAGGCGGGCACAGCAGGCAGCGAAGCCGCGCTGCTGCTGTTCTGCCCGCTGCCACCCGAGCTGCAGGCCGCTGGCCGCCTGCTCGGGCACCTGCTGCAGGGGCCGGTGTACCAGCGGCTGCGGGTCGAGCTGCAGCTCGGCTATGCGGTGTTCAGCGGCTTCCGCCAGGTCGCGGGATACGGCGGGCTGCTGTTCGGCGTGCAATCTCCCCACAGCGGCCATGAAGAATTGCTCGACCACCTGCTGACGCTGCTCGGCGAGGGCGTGCGCCTCGATCCCCTGGCCCGCCAGCAACTGGCCGGGCAGTTCGACGAGCCGGCCATGAGCAATGCCGCGGTGGCCGACTGGGCCTGGCAGACCCGGTTGGCTGGCGAAGAATCGGCCTTGCCGCGGCTGCAGCGCGCCATCCTCGACGTCGAGCAGGCTCATCTGGATGCGCTGCTGGGCCAGGTGCTCGACGCCCGCCACGGCTGGCTGTGCCTGGCCAATCAGGCGACACCACCGGCAGGCTGGCCATGGATGCCGGCCCCCTGAGCTACTCGCCACATGGCGCGGCCCCTGTGCCGGCAAAATCCTGCAACCTTCGTCAGGTGGAACCTCCCGGGGCGGATGGCGCCCAATAAGGAGCCGGAGCCCGCCAGCCGATCCGCAAGGAACAAGGCCAGGCGGCGCCAGCCTGCATGCCCTGACCTGTGTCTCGGCACCCAACCGGAAGGAGCAACGCCATGTGGACCAAGCCTGCTTACACTGACCTGCGCATCGGTTTCGAAGTCACCATGTACTTCGCCAACCGCTGAGCGACCCAGTGATGCGACGCCCCGGCCAGCCGGGGCGTCATCGTTTCCAGGACATGGAGAGGCCATGTACATCCAGATTCTCGGTTCCGCGGCGGGTGGCGGCTTTCCCCAGTGGAACTGCAACTGCGCCAACTGCAAGGGCTATCGTGATGGCAACCTGCGCGCCTTCGCGCGCACCCAGTCGTCGATCGCCCTGTCCGATGATGGCGAGCACTGGATTCTGTGCAACGCCTCGCCGGATATCCGCGCCCAACTGCAGGCCTTCGCGCCGCTGCAGCCGGCCCGTGCGCTGCGCGATACCGGTATCGATGCCATCGTGCTGCTCGACAGCCAGATCGACCACACCACCGGCCTGCTCAGCCTGCGCGAAGGCTGCCCGCACCAGGTGTGGTGCACCGACATGGTCCATCAGGATCTGAGCAGCGGCTTCCCGCTGTTCCCCATGCTCAGCCACTGGAACGGCGGCCTGCAGTGGCAGCGTATAGAACTCGATGGCAGCTTCGTGATCGACGCCTGCCCCAACCTCAGCTTCACCCCCTTTGCCCTGCGCAGCGCCGCGCCACCCTACTCGCCGCACCGCTTCGACCCGCACCCGGGAGACAACCTGGGCCTGCTGGTCAAGGACACCCGCACCGGCGGCACGCTGTTCTACGCCCCGGGCCTGGGCCAGGTCGACGACGAGCTGCTGCGCATGATGCACAGTGCCGACTGCCTGCTGGTCGACGGCACGCTGTGGAGCGACGACGAAATGCAGCGCCGTGGCGTCGGCACCCGCACGGGCCGGGAGATGGGCCACCTGGCGCAGAACGGGCCGGGCGGCATGCTCGAAGTGCTCGACGGCTTGCCGCGCCAGCGCAAGATACTTATCCACATCAACAACACCAATCCGATCCTCGACGAAGAGTCGCCGGAACGCGCCGAGGTCCGGCGCCGCGGCGTGGAAGTCGCCTATGACGGCATGAGCATCGAGCTGTAAGGAGCCCCATGAGCGACGCAACGCCAATGTCCCCCAGCGAATTCGAACAGGCCCTGCGCGCCAAGGTCGCCTACTATCACATCCACCACCCCTACCACGTGGCGATGTACGAGGGCCGCGCGAGCCGCGAACAGATCCAGGGCTGGGTGGCCAACCGCTTCTACTACCAGGTCAACATTCCGCTGAAGGACGCCGCGATCCTGGCCAACTGCCCGGATCGCGAAGTGCGCCGCGAGTGGATCCAGCGCCTGCTCGATCATGACGGCGCCCCCGGCGAGGACGGCGGCATCGAAGCCTGGCTGCGCCTGGGCCAGGCGGTGGGCCTCGACCCGGATCAGTTGCGCTCCCAGGAGCTGGTATTGCCCGGCGTGCGCTTCGCCGTGGACGCCTACGTCAACTTCGCCCGTCGCGCCAGTTGGCAGGAAGCCGCCAGCAGCTCGCTGACCGAGCTGTTCGCCCCGCAGATCCACCAGTCGCGCCTGGACAGCTGGCCGCAGCACTATCCGTGGATCGACCCGGCCGGCTACCAGTACTTCCGCACCCGCCTCGGCCAGGCCCGCCGCGACGTCGCGCATGGCCTGGAGATCACCTTGCGCTACTACACCACCTACGCCAGCCAGCAGCGCATGCTGGAAATCCTGCAGTTCAAGCTGGATATCCTGTGGAGCATGCTCGATGCCATGAGCATGGCCTACGAGCTGAACCGCCCGCCCTATCACACCGTGACCCCGGAGCGGGTCTGGCACAAGGGGATCGCCCCATGAGTTTCGACCGCAACCGCGTGCCCAGCTGGCGCCCGGGCTACCGCTTCCAGTACGAGCCGGCCCAGCAGGGCCATGTGCTGCTGTACCCGGAAGGCATGATCAAGCTCAACGACAGCGCCGGCCTGATCGGCGGGTTGATCGACGGCCAGCACAGCGTGGCGGCCATCATCGAGCAGCTGCAACAGCAGTTCCCCGACGCGGCCGAAGTCGGCGACGACATCGAGCAATTCATGGAGGTGGCCCGTGCCGAGCACTGGATCACCCTCGCCTGAGGTGCCGGTCGGCCTGCCCCTGTGGCTGCTCGCCGAACTCACCTACCGCTGCCCGCTGCAGTGCCCGTACTGTTCCAACCCGCTGGACTTCGCCAAGCAGGGCGAGGAACTGAGCACCGCGCAGTGGTTCAAGGTAATGGCCGAGGCGCGGCAAATGGGCGCCGCGCAGATCGGCTTTTCCGGTGGCGAGCCCTTGGTGCGCCAGGACCTCGCCGAGCTGATCGGTGAAGCGCGCCGGCTGGGCTATTACACCAACCTGATCACCTCCGGCATCGGCCTGACCGAGGAGAAGATCGCCGCCTTCAAACAGGCCGGCCTGGATCATATCCAGATCAGCTTCCAGGCCAGCGACGAGCAGGTCAACAACCTGCTGGCCGGTTCGAAGAAGGCCTTCACCCAGAAGCTGGAGATGGCCCGCGCGGTCAAGGCCCACGGCTATCCGATGGTGCTGAACTTCGTCACCCACCGCCACAACATCGACCGCACCGACCGCATCATCGAGCTGTGCCTCGCCCTCGAAGCCGACTTCGTGGAGTTGGCCACCTGCCAGTTCTACGGCTGGGCACAGCTCAACCGCGCCGGCCTGCTGCCCACCCGCGAGCAGCTGCAGCGCGCCGAACGCGTCACCAACGATTACCGTGAGCGCCTCAAGGCCGCAGGCAACCCGTGCAAGCTGATCTTCGTCACCCCGGACTACTACGAAGAGCGCCCCAAGGCCTGCATGAACGGCTGGGGCAGCATCTTCCTGACCGTTACCCCGGACGGCACCGCCCTGCCCTGCCATGGCGCGCGGCAGCTGCCCATCGCCTTTCCCAACGTGCGCGAGCACAGCCTGCAGCACATCTGGTACGACTCGTTCGGCTTCAATCGCTTTCGTGGCTTCGAGTGGATGCCCGAGCCGTGCCGCTCCTGCGATGAAAAGGAGAAGGACTTCGGCGGCTGCCGCTGCCAGGCCTTCATGCTCACCGGCGATGCCAGCAACGCCGACCCGGTATGCAGCAAGTCCGACCGTCACGGCGTGATCCTCGCGGCCCGCGCAGAAGCCGATCACGCCACCCAATCCATCACCGACCTGGCCTTTCGCAATGAACGAAACTCACGCCTCATCGCCAAGAGCTGAGCCCCTCAGCGCCGCCGAGGCGATGGCTGCCGCCGGCGACTTCGCCGAGTTGCGGGTCGGCCCCGCCGGCCTGGTATGGAACGCCTTCGACCCCGCGGACGGCAGCTGCCGCCTGTGGTTGTGGCGCGATGAGGCTGCGCAATGCCTGACCCCGGACGGCTTCAGCGTGCGCAGCCGGGTCTACGAATACGGCGGCGGGTCCTTCTGCCTGGGCGGCGACAGCCTGGTATTCGTCAATGACGCCGACCAGCAGCTCTACCTGCAGCCCCTGGCCGGCGGCGCGCCCCGGGCGGTGACCAGCGGGCAGCGCCGCTACGGTGATCTGCTGCAGGCCGGCGAGCAGGTGCTGGCGGTCGAGGAAAGCCACACCGCCGACCAGGTCGAACATCGCCTGGTGGCCATCGGCCTAGGCGACGGCAGCCGCAGCGTGCTCGCCGAAGGCGCCGACTTCTATGCCGCGCCAGTGCTCAGCGAGGATGGTCGGCAGCTGGCCTGGATCCAGTGGCAGCGGCCGGCCCAGCCCTGGACCGCCACGTATCTCTATCACGCCCGCCTGCAGGCCGACGGCAGTTGGGGCGAAATCCGTTGCGCGGCGGGCGACAGCGGCGAGGCGCAAGCCCTGCAGCAGCCCGCCTTCGACGCCAGTGGCCGCCTGTACTGCCTGTCCGACCGCAACGGTTTCTGGCAACCCTGGGGCGAGCGCGAAGGCGCCTGGCAGGCACTGCCTGCCGCCGCGGCCGATCACGCCGGAGCCCCCTGGCAGCTCGGCGCCTGCAGCTGGATACCCCTTGGCCCGGAAAGCTACCTGGCCAGTTGGTTCGAGGACGGCTACAGCCGCCTGGGTATCCGCAGGGAGAATGGTGGCGTACAGCACTACGCCAGCGCCTACAGCCGCTTCCGCAGCCTGGCCGTGGATAGGGAGCACCTCTACGTCATCGCCGCCAACCCGCTCGCTCCGTCCAGCGTGCTGGCGATCCGCCGTGACGACGGCCAGGTCAGGGTGCTCGCCGGCGGGCGCTCGCCGCTGCCGCCCGAGCGGATCAGCCAGCCACAGCCGCTGCACTATGCCAGCGGCGACGGCCAGGCCCATGGCTTCTTCTACCCCGCACAGCAGGGCGAAAGCCGGCCGCCCCTGCTGGTGTTCATCCACGGTGGGCCGACTTCGGCCTGTCACCCGGTGTTCGACCCGCGCATCCAGTACTGGACCCAGCGCGGCTTCGCCGTCGCCGACCTCAATTACCGCGGCAGCACCGGCTACGGCCGGGAATATCGCCAGGCGCTAGAGCGCAATTGGGGCGTGGTAGACGTCGAGGACGCCTGCGCGGTGGTCGCGCACCTGGCCGAGCGGGAGTTGATCGACTCGGCCAGGGCCTTTATCCGCGGCGGCAGCGCCGGCGGCTACACCACCCTCTGCGCGCTGATGCGTGGCGGCGTGTTCCGCGCCGGCGCCAGCTTATATGGAGTCAGCGACCCACTGGCCCTGGCCCGCGTCACCCACAAGTTCGAAGGCGACTACCTGGACTGGCTGATCGGCGACCCGCAGCGCGACGCCGAACGCTATCGCCAGCGCACCCCACTACTGCACGCCGAGCACATCGAGGTACCGGTGATTTTCTTCCAGGGCGAACTCGATACCGTGGTGGTTCCCGAGCAGACTCGCGCCATGCTCACCGCATTGACCGCCAATGGCCTCGAGGCCGAGGCGCATTTCTATCCCGGCGAACGCCATGGTTTCCGCCAGGCCAGCAACCTGGCCCATGCGCTGGATGCAGAGTGGCGCTTCTATTGTCGGGTGCTGGAGCGACAATAAGGCCACGTGGGGGGATGGAGGAGTTGCCACAGCCTGCAGGAGCCTACTGACGACTCCTGAGCCAGCCAGGTTCAGGTCAACGCGCGAGCTGTCACGCGCCAGGCCGGGGCTCAGACAGAACAGGTCAGAAACACCAAGGGGCCTGATTCCGGCAAACTCTGAGGGTCACGCGCCGAGTTCCTTATCCAGCACTTCCTCGATCTCGCTCTTGATCTTGCCGCTCATCACCGACAGCAGGAGGCCGAGGTTGAGTTGCAGGTGGACGCGGTCTTCGCTGACTTCGATGCGCCCGTCGGCGCCGCTGCGTTTGAATTCCAGGGTGTCGCCCTTCCACTGGTAGCGCACGTCGTACTCGCGGGCCAGGCGTTCGGCGAGCTTTTCAGCCTTGCCACGGGCGGCCTCGATGCCCAGATTGTGGGGGCGGTCGACGGTGATTCTGGCCATAGGGCTCTCCTGACTGAAAACGCGGGCGGGGCAATATACAAGAAGCGCCGTGCGAGCCACTACCGCGCATGCAGCCGGCACCGGGCTTTTGGGTTTAGAATGCCGCCACTCGGCGCTGTAAAAGCAGTTGAACAGGCCGTGAACCCGCCTGCCTAGCACAGACTCGATGGAAACGCTTATTTACCTCGGTAAACTCGCCTTTTCGCTTGTCTGACTCACTGGCACTGCGATGAGACGCGCCCGGCGCTGTCCCATGATCACGGTCACGCCACGCGGGGCTTCAAGCCCGCACACTGAGCAGACGCCAACGCCTCCCGGACTTCAGGAAAAGGGCCACATGAACGATCCGCGCAAGAACGACAACAGCGAACCCACCACCCACTTCGGCTTCCAGGACGTTCCGGAAAGCCGCAAGGCGGAAAAGGTCGCCGAGGTGTTCCATTCGGTGGCCGCCAAGTACGACCTGATGAACGACCTGCTTTCCGGCGGCATGCACCGCCTGTGGAAGCGCTTCACCATCGAGCTGTCCGGGGTGCGCAGCGGCAACCGCGTGCTCGACATCGCCGGCGGCACCGGTGATCTGGCCCGCCAGTTCTCGCGTATCGTTGGCGAGACCGGCGAGGTGGTGCTGGCCGACATCAACGCCTCGATGCTCAAGGTCGGTCGCGACCGCCTGCTCGACCGTGGCGTGTCCGGCAACATTTCCTTCGTGCAGGCCGATGCCGAGAAGCTGCCCTTCCCGGACAACCATTTCGACTGCGTGACCATCGCCTTCGGCCTGCGCAACGTCACCCACAAGGATGCGGCCATCGCCTCCATGCTGCGCGTGCTCAAGCCGGGCGGCCGCCTGCTGGTGCTGGAGTTCTCCAAGCCCAAGAGCAGCCTGCTGTCGAAGGTCTACGATACCTACTCGTTCAACTTCATGCCGCTGGTGGGCAAGCTGGTCACCAACGACGCCGACAGCTACCGCTACCTGGCCGAGTCGATCCGCATGCACCCGGATCAGGACACCCTCAAGGCAATGATGCTGGACGCCGGTTTCGACCGCGTGACCTACCACAACATGACCGGCGGCATCGTCGCCCTGCACCGCGGTATCAAGCCCTGATGCTCACCCAGGCCCTGCTGGCGGCCGTGGAGCGCGGCCTCAACCGCGTGCTCGCGCTGGACAGTACCGCCCTGCCGCGCCTGGCCAGGCTCAATGGCCGGGTGATCGCGGTCGAGTGCCAGGCGCCGGCCGTGCAACTGTTCATCCTCGCCGACGGCCAGGGCTTGCGCCTTGCCAGCCAGTGGGCAGGCGCGGTCGATTGCACCCTGCGTGCGCCCGCCGGGGCGTTGCTGCGCCTGGCCCTGGCCAAGGACAAACAGGCCGTGCTGCACGAGCCCGAAGTCGACCTCGATGGCGACAGCGGCGCGCTGATGGACTTGGCCGGTGTGCTGCAGGACCTCGATCTGGACTGGGAATACGAGCTGTCGCGCTGGCTCGGCCCGCTGCCCACGGCGCTGCTGGCCGGCCACCTGCGCAGCCGCGCCGGCTGGACCCGCGAGAACCTGAACAGCCTGCAACTGAGCCTGGCCGATTACCTCAGCGAAGAATCGCGCACCCTGGTCGGCCGCCGCGAGGCCGATGCCCGGTTCGCCGAGCTCGATGACCTGAAACTTTCCCTCGACCGTCTCGACGCGCGCATCGAGCGCCTCGCCCAACGCCATAAGCCCATCGCATGAAGCTGCTTGCCGTTCGTCGTCTGTTGCGCATCCTCTACGTGGTCATCCGCTACCGCCTGGATGACCTGCTGTTCGCCCTGCCGCTGCCCTTCTGGCTGCGCGCGCCGCGCTTCCTGCTGCCGTGGCGCTGGGTGCCGCGCGGCAAGTCGTCGCGCAGCCGTGGCGAAAGCCTGCGCCTGGCGCTGGAGGAGCTGGGGCCGATCTTCATCAAGTTCGGCCAGTTGCTGTCCACCCGCCGCGACCTCTTGCCGCCGGATATCGCCGACGAACTGGCGCACCTGCAGGATCGCGTACCGCCGTTCGACCCGGCCAAGTCCCTGGCACTGATCGAAGAGCAGCTCGGCGTGCCGGTGGGCGTGGCCTTCGCCCGCTTCGACACCACGCCACTGGCCTCGGCCTCGGTGGCCCAGGTACACGCCGCGCAGCTGAAAAGCGGCGAGGAGGTGGTGGTCAAGGTGGTGCGCCCCGGCCTCAAGCCGGTGATCAAGGCCGACATGGCCTGGCTGTTCCTGCTCGCCAAGCTGGCCGAGCGCGCCTCGGCCGAAGCCCGCCGCCTGCACCCGGTGGACGTGGTCAGCGACTACGAAAAAACCATCTACGACGAACTCGACCTGCTGCGCGAGGCCGCCAACGCCAGCCAGCTGCGACGCAACTTCGAGGACTCCGGCCTGCTCTACGTGCCCCAGGTGTACTGGGACTGGTGCCGCCCCAAGGTGCTGGTGATGGAGCGCATCTACGGCATTCCGGTCAACGACATGGCCACCCTGGCCGACCAGCGCACCGACATGAAGCTGTTGGCCGAGCGCGGCGTGGAGATCTTCTTCACCCAGGTGTTCACCCACAGCTTCTTTCACGCCGACATGCACCCGGGCAACATCTTCGTCAGCACCCGCACGCCGTGGAACCCGCAATACATCGCCATCGACTGCGGCATCATCGGCAGCCTGACCCCCGAGGATCAGGACTACCTGGCGCGCAACCTGGTGGCTTTCTTCAAGCGCGACTACCGCAAGGTGGCACAGTTGCACATCGACTCGGGCTGGGTGCCCCAGGAAACCCAGGTCAACGACTTCGAGGCGGCGATCCGTACCGTCTGCGAGCCGATCTTCGAGCGGCCGCTGAAGGACATCTCCTTCGGCCTGCTGCTGATGCGCCTGTTCCAGACCGCGCGGCGCTTCAACATGGAAATCCAGCCACAGCTGGTGCTCTTGCAGAAGACCCTGCTGAACATCGAGGGCCTGGGCCGCCAGCTATACCCCGACCTGGACCTGTGGACCACTGCCCAGCCATTTCTGGAGCGCTGGATGCGCGAGCGCATCAGCCCGCGCAACGTCATGCACAACCTGCAAAGCCAGGTCGAGCAGTTGCCGCACCTGGCCAACATGACCCGCAGCCTGCTCGAGCGCATGGCCCAGCCCCATGCCAACGATCCGCCGCCGCCATGGCGCGAACGCGATGGCTGGACGGTGCGGCTGATCGGCGCAGCGCTGATCGGCGGCGGCGTGGTGACGGCACTCGGCCTGGGCAGCCTGAGCGAGCCCGCCACCGCTTGGCCGGCCTGGCTGATGGGCGCCAGCGGCCTGTACCTGGTTCTGCGCCGATAGCCAGCCCGCGCCCCGGCTGGCACACTTGGCGTCGATATAGAGATGGAAATGCAATGAACGACTGGCTAGATGCAATCAAGTGGGACGACAACGGCCTGATCCCGGCGATCGCCCAGGATCACCATACCGGGCGCATCCTGATGATGGCCTGGATGAACCGCGAAGCCCTGGCGCTCACCGCCAGCGAGGGGCGCGCCATCTATTGGTCACGTTCGCGCGGCAAGCTGTGGCGCAAGGGCGAGGAGTCCGGCCATGTGCAGAAACTCCACGAACTGCGCCTGGATTGCGACGCCGACGTGATCGTGCTGATGGTCGAACAACTGGGTAGCATCGCCTGCCACACCGGTCGCGAGAGCTGCTTCTACCGGGTGTTCGAGAACGGTGCCTGGAAAACCGTCGATGCGGTGCTGAAAGATCCGCACACCATCTATTCGCCGGAGCACCGCCATGACTGATACCCTCAAGCGCCTGGCCGAGGTGCTGGAGTCGCGCAAGGGCGCGGCCCCGGACAGCTCGTACGTGGCCAGCCTGTACCACAAGGGCCTGAACAAGATCCTGGAAAAGGTCGGCGAGGAATCGGTGGAAACCATCCTGGCTGCCAAGGACGCAGCCGCCAGCGGCGACTGCAGCGACCTGATCTATGAAACCGCCGACCTGTGGTTCCACAGCCTGGTCATGCTGGCCGCGCTGGATCAGCACCCGCAGGCGGTGCTCGATGAACTGGATCGCCGTTTCGGCCTGTCGGGGCACGCGGAAAAAGCCGCGCGCAGCGACGGCGACACTCAATAAAGACGCTGACGAGGACTACGAAACATGGGCATTTTCGACTGGAAACACTGGGTCGTCATTCTGATCGTCGTGGTGCTGGTGTTCGGCACCAAGAAACTCAAGAACCTGGGCTCCGACCTCGGTGAAACCATCAAGGGTTTCCGCAAGGCGATGAACGAGGAAGACGGCAAGCCGGCCGATCCGCACGTGCAACAGCCGCAGCAGCCACAACAGCCCTACCAGCAGCAGGCGCCGCTGAACCAGCCGCACACCGTTGAAGGCCAGGCCAGCAAGGTCGAAGAACCGCTGCGCAAAGACTGAGGCAAAGCATGTTCGGTATCAGTTTCAGCGAGCTGCTGCTGGTCGGGCTGATTGCCCTGCTGGTGCTCGGCCCCGAGCGCCTGCCAGGCGCAGCGCGCACGGCGGGCCTGTGGATCGGGCGTATCAAGCGCAGCTTCAATTCGATCAAGGAAGAGGTCGAGCGCGAGATCGGCGCCGACGAAATTCGTCGGCAACTGCATAACGAACGCATCCTCGAGCTGGAGCGCGAGATGCAGGCGGTCAAGAACGACATCCTGCCGCCCGCGCCCCAGGCCAGCGTGCCGCCGCCCGCCATGCAGACGCCCGCCGCCACCGAGCCCGCGGCGCAAGCCCCGCTGGAGCACGCTCCAGCACCTGCCACAGCGCCCGCCCCGGCGCCCGTCGCCAGCCAGGACAAGACGCCGCAACCATGAGTCGACTGCCCGACAACGACCAGGAAATGCCGCTGGTTTCCCATCTCGCCGAGTTGCGTACGCGCCTGCTGCGCTGCGTGGCGGCGATCTTCCTGATCTTCGCCGGCCTGTTCTACTTCGCGCAGAAGATCTACACCCTGGTCTCGGCACCGCTGCGCCAGTACCTGCCCGAAGGCGCGACGATGATTGCCACCGACGTGGCTTCGCCGTTCCTCACGCCCTTCAAGCTGACCATGATCGTCGCGGTGTTCCTGGCCATGCCGGTGATCCTGCACCAGGTCTGGGGGTTCATCGCGCCCGGGCTGTACAAGCACGAGAAGCGCGTCGCCATTCCGCTGCTGATCTCCAGCATCATCCTGTTCTACGCCGGCATGGCCTTCGCCTACTTCCTGGTGTTCCCGATCATCTTCCACTTCTTCGCCAGCGTGACGCCCGAAGGCGTGTCGATGATGACCGACATCGCCAGCTACCTCGACTTCGTGATGACGCTGTTCTTCGCCTTTGGCGTGGCGTTCGAGATTCCGGTGGCCGTGGTGCTGCTGATCTGGATCGGCATCGTCGACGTCGAGTACCTGCGCAAGATCCGCCCCTACGTGATCATCGGCTGCTTCGTGGTCGGCATGATCCTCACCCCGCCGGACATCTTCTCCCAGACCCTGCTGGCCGTGCCGATGTGGCTGTTGTTCGAGCTGGGCATCCTGGCCGGCAGCCTGATCCGCACGCGCCGCGGTCAGCCCGATGAAGAAGACGAAAACGCGCCGACCGACCAGCCGCCCAGCGTCCAGCCATGAACCTGCTGCTGCTCGAGGACGGCGACTTCATCGCCGCCGACCGGGTGCGCCTGAGCGGCCGCCGCCTCACCCATCTCAATGAGGTGCACCGCGCCGAGAACGGCGACACCCTGCGTGTCGGCCGTCTTGGCGGCCAGATGGGCCGCGGCCAGCTGTTGCAGCTGGATGCGTCAGGCGCCGAACTGCAGGTCGCCTTCGATCAACCGCCACCCGCCAAGCTGCCGATCACCCTGCTGCTGGCCCTGCCGCGCCCGAAGATGCTCAAGCGCGTGCTGCAAAGCGTCAGCGCCATGGGCGTGCCGCGGCTGATCCTGCTCAACAGCTACAGGGTGGAAAAGAGCTTCTGGCAGACGCCCTTTCTCGAGCCGGACGCGATTCGCGAGCAGCTGATCCTCGGCCTGGAACAGGCCCGCGATACGCTGCTGCCCGAGGTGATCATCGAGAAGCGCTTCAAGCCCTTCGTCGAGGATCGCCTGCCGCAGCTGGCGGCCGGCACCCTCGGCCTGACCGGCCACCCCGGCGATTACCCGGCCTGCCCGCGCGCCGTAGTGCAGCCGGTAACCCTGGCCATCGGCCCGGAAGGCGGCTGGATTCCTTACGAAGTCGACAAGCTGGCCGAAGCCGGTTTGCAGCCGGTGCAGCTGGGCGAACGGATTCTGCGGGTGGAAACGGCGGTCACGGCGCTGCTTGCCCGGTTGTTCTGAGCGACACGTTTAGGCAGGTGTGTTGTGGGAGCAGCCACTGCACATTTCCTGTGGGAGCGGGCGGGGACGCCTGGTCCAGGCCTGCGAAAGATCCCGGACATGTACCGTCCCCTGACCCGTCCACCGCTCCATGATCGCAATGGTGGACAAGAAGAGCGTTGTCCACCCTAGGTCACTGACAGACCAATGCCTGTGGGAGCGCGCCATGCGCGCAAAATCGCGGGCATGGCCCGCTCCCACATAAGAAGATCATCGTCCGTTCAACGACATCGGCTAGCACCTTGCTCAGCACACCGATATTGCGCCAGCCTGCAGTCTGCCTATGATGAACACCTCGTGCCCCCAAGGAGCTGTTATGCGCCGTCTGCTCACCGGCATCACCGTCATCCTTCTGCTGCTGCTCAACACCCTGATCCTGATCGGGCCGATGATGCTCATTGCCCTGGGCAAGTTCGTGCTGCCCGGCAAGGCGCCGAAGGCCGCTTGCTCGCGCCAGGTGATGCATATCGCCGAGGCCTGGGCCGAGAACTGCAAACGCATCTTCGCCGCGCTCACCCCCACCCGGTGGGATATCCGCGGCAACGCCGAGCTGCGCCAGGACACCTCCTACCTGGTCATCAGCAACCACCAGTCGTGGGTCGACATTCCCGCCCTGGTGCAGGCCTTCAACCGCAGGACGCCCTACTTCAAGTTCTTTCTCAAGCAACAATTGATCTGGGTGCCGTTTCTCGGCCTGGCCTTCTGGGCGCTGGATTACCCGTTCATGAAGCGCTACAGCAAGGCCAAGCTGGAGAAGTACCCGCACCTCAAGGGCCAGGACCTGGAGATCACCCGCCGCGCCTGCGAGAAATTCCGGGATCTGCCGGTCACCGTGGTCAACTACCTGGAAGGCACGCGCTTCACCCCCGCCAAGCAGGCTCAGCAGGGCTCGCCCTACCAGCACCTGCTCAAGCCCAAGGCCGGCGGCGTGGCCTTCGTGCTCGCTGCCCTGGGCGAGCAGCTGGACGCGATTCTCGACGTCACCATCGTCTATGCCGAGGACACCCCGCCGGGGTTCTGGAAGCTGATCAGCGGCCAGGTGCCAGCGGTCATCATGGACATCCGCACGCGGCCGCTGGACCCTGCGTTGTGGCAGGGCGACTACCAGAACGACCCGGAATTCCGCCTGTACGTGCAGGACTGGGTCAGCGGCCTGTGGGAAGAGAAGGACGCGCTGATCGCCCGGCTGAAGCAGGACGCCAGGCAGTGAGCCCAGCGTGCCGCCTCAGTCCGGGAGGATCATATGGCCGGCCTCATCGAGCGGCGCGAAGGGGTTGTGCGCCAGCTCCCAGAGATGGCCATCGGGGTCGGCGAAATAGCCGGAATAGCCACCCCAGAACACCTTCTCGGGCGCCTTGACCTGCAGCCCGCCGGCGGCCACTGCCAGGGCCATGGCGGCATCCACGGCCTGCGGGCTGTCCAGGTTGTGCGCCAGGGTGACGCCGGAAAAGCCTGCCGGCCCGGCTTCGGGCAGGTTGGCGTCCCTGGCCAGCTCATCGCGGGCGAACAGCCCCAGGGCGAGGCCCTTGAGTTTGATGAAGACGATCTGCTCCTGGGAAGCGGACGAGCGCGTCCAGCCCAGGCGCTCGTAGAAGGCGGCACTGGCCTGTACATCGGCGACGCCGAGGGTGATCAGGGAAATCCGTCGGTCGAAACTCATGGGCTGCTCCTGCAAGTGAGTTGAGCCTGCTGCGCTGGCCCACAGGCCGTCAATAATGCGCCATCCAATCAGAATCGGTAGAGCCAGGTGACACCCGGATAGTCGGCGAAGGCACTGGGAAACAGCACGTCACCGCGGTACAGGGGGTTGTCGAGCCGTGTCCAGGCCGGCTCGAAGCCGGGATCCTGGGCCTTGATGGCATCGGCGAGCAGGGTGGTGCAATAGCGGTGCGGCTCGCTACGGACATCCAGCACGAAGGGCGCCCCGATCGCCTCGACCAGCATCTGGGCGGCCGCCTGTTTCTGCCGTGCGTTCAGAAACCCGGGCCGCGCAACCGCGAAGTGGCGTGCCAGCACGGGCTGCAGAAAGTCCTCGAGCGTACTGACCAGCACCTGGTTCAGGCGCTGCGGGTCATCATCGGTGGTGGCATGCACTACCAGCACCCGTGGCTCGGTGGCAACCACCATGCCGATATGCGAATAGTCGCCGCCGCCCATTTGATGCACCAGACGGCTGTCGGCCGAATGGCCGAGACGAAACAGCCAGTCCCCCGTCTGCAGTGCCGGTAGCCGGCTCAGGTCAGGCCCGGTGATGACGGGCTCGGGCCTGGACAACCAGCAGAACAGAACCAGCCCCGCCAGCAGGGAGGTGAGCGCCAGCAGAACCCGGGAGCGACGCCTCAGATGCGAACCTTCCACCGATCATCGACCTTGGTCAGGCGAACCGACTCGGTCTGGGCCGGCACATCGGCGTTCTTGAAGGTGATGGTGACCTTGCTGGTGGCCTGAGTCTTGTCATCGTTGTAGGTGGCTTCGCCAGCCTTGACCTCATCGACGCCGCCCAGCTTGGCCGCCTGTTCGGAGCGCTTGGCCACGGCCATCTTCAACTTGCCGCGAACCATTTCCTCGGCACCGTCATCGGCGTCGGCCGGTACGGCGATCAGCTTGTACATGCCATCCGCATCGTTGGAAAACGAAGCCTCGATAAAGGACTTCGCGACCGCCTCGGGCGAGTCATTCGAGGAGCAGGCGGCGAGCAGTACAGCGGCGAGGGCAACGAGGAAGAAACGTGATAGAGCGGCCATGAACGATCCTTGCAGGCAATGAGACGCGGCATGCGCCCCGAAATAGGGCACCCAGTCTAACGCCGTGGTCGATCATGTCAAAGTGTGTCAGGGAGACGGCGAGGCCTACGCGGGCCTCGCCTGGGGAGCCTCAGGCGGCGCTGAAGGTCTTGTGGGGGTCGATGACGAATTTCTTCGGCACGCCGGCATCAAACTCGCCGTAACCGCGCGGCGCGTCGTCCAGGCTGATGACCTGCACACCCACCACTTCGGCGATGTTGATACGGTCCCACATGATCGCCTGCATCAGCGCGCGGTTGTACTTCATCACCGGGGTCTGGCCGGTGTGGAAGCTGTGCGACTTGGCCCAGCCGAGGCCGAAACGGATGCTCAGGCTGCCGATCTTCGCGGCGGCGTCCACCGCGCCCGGGTCTTCGGTGACGTAGAGGCCGGGAATACCGATCTTGCCGGCGACCCGTACCACGCCCATCAGCGAGTTGAGCACCGTGGCCGGCGCCTCCTGCTGGGCACCGGAGTGACCATGGCCGCGGGCTTCGAAACCTACGGCGTCGACCGCACAATCCACTTCCGGCTCACCGAGCAGGTCGGCGATCTGTTCGTGCAGCGGGGTGTCCTTGGACAGGTCGGCGATCTCGAAGCCCTGGGCCTTGGCGTGGGCCAGGCGTACCGGGTTGACGTCACCGACGATCACCACCGCCGCACCGAGCAGGCGCGCCGAGGCTGCAGCGGCCAGGCCGACCGGGCCGGCACCGGCGATATACACCGTGCTGCCCGGGCCGACGCCTGCGGTGACGGCGCCGTGGTAGCCGGTCGGCAGGATGTCGGACAGGCAGGTCAGGTCGCGGATCTTCTCCATCGCCTTGTCGCGGTTCGGCAACTTCAGCAGGTTGAAGTCGGCATACGGCACCAGCACGTACTCGGCCTGGCCACCGGTCCAGTCGCCCATGTCGACGTAGCCGTAGGCGCCGCCGGCACGCGCCGGGTTGACGGTCAGACACACGCCGGTGTGTTGTTCCTTGCAGGAGCGGCAGCGGCCGCAGGCAACGTTGAAGGGCACGGATACCAGATCACCGATCTTCAGGTTCTCGACATCGCTGCCCTTCTCGATCACCTCGCCGGTGATCTCGTGGCCGAGCACCAGGCCGACCTGGGCAGTGGTACGGCCGCGCACCATATGCTGATCGGAGCCGCAGATGTTGGTGGAAACGACCTTGAGGATGACCCCGTGCTCGATCTTGCGACCGCGCGGATCCTGCATCTTCGGATAGTCGATCTTCTGGACTTCGACCTTGCCTGTGCCGAGATAGACGACACCGCGATTACCAGACATATGAATCTCCTTTCTTCTTGTGGATGCAAGGCGCGTAGGTCTTGCAATGGAGTATTGAAGCGCCTGTCTCGGCACCCGCCGGTAAGGGCAGGACGGCTGCCGAGTGCTCGCGCTGACGACACCGGCAGCACGAATGGGTCCAGCCAGACTAGCTAGCGTATGGCGCGGCCGCGGATGCAAAACCGACAGCCGCCGTTCTCTGTGCGGCACGTCTCTGGTTAAAGGACTACGGTGCGGTTGGCGTTGAGAAACACCCGGCGCTCGAGGAAACAAGCGACTGCACGGGCCAGGGTCAGGCATTCGATATCGCGGCCTTTGGCTACCAGATCCTCTGGGTAATGCGCATGATCGACGCTTTCCACCCCCTGGGTGATGATCGGGCCTTCGTCCAGGTCGTTATTGATGAAGTGCGCCGTGGCACCAACCAGCTTGACGCCCTTCTGATAGGCCTGGTGGTAGGGCTTGGCGCCCTTGAAGCCGGGCAGCAGTGAGTGATGGATGTTGATCGCCCGGCCATCGAGCTTGCGGCACAGGTCGGCGGACAGCACCTGCATGTAGCGGGCAAGCACCACCAGCTCGGCGCCGGTCTCCTCGACTACCTGCATCACCCGGCGCTCCTGGGCGGGTTTGTCATTGGGGTCGAGAGGGAAATGGTGGTAAGGGATGCCGTGCCAGTCGGCGAGTGGCTTGAGGTCCGGATGGTTGGAGACGATGGCGGTGATGTCCATCGGCAACTGGCCGGTGCGCTGGCGGTAGAGCAGGTCGTTGAGGCAGTGGTCGGCCTTGGAGACCATGATCACCACCTTGGCGCGGTAGCCCGGCGGGGTCAGCTCGGTGCGCATGTCGAACGGCGCGGTACGTTCGTTCAGGCCGGCGAGGAAGGTCGCCTCGTCGAAATCGGCCTGGGTGCGGAATTCCACGCGAATGAAGAAGCGGCTGGCCAGGCGGTCATCGAAGCTGTGGTGCTCGGTGACGTAGCAGCCCTGCTCGAACAGGTAGCGGGTCACCACGTCCACGGTGCCCAGCACGCTGGGGCAGTGGGCGGTGAGAATCCAGGTATCGGGAGTACGGCTCATGCAAGCGATTCCTTATGGTGATCGCGCCCATGCGCCGGCCGGCAGTGCACGATCTGGAGCGTCATTGGCTGCGTCCATACGCAGCCTTGGGCAGTGGTGAAGCAAAGCAGGAGCGGTGGTCTGTGGGAACGGGCGGGGACGCCTAGTCACGTAGGGTGGATGACGCTTCATCCATCCACCGTTTCGATCCCAAGGTGGACGAAAAAAGCGTCGTCCACCCTACGGTTCCAATGTCCTCAAGCCTCCACGGCCAACCCGTACTCGGCGCTGGCGTCCTGCAGCCACAGCCAGAAGTAGTCGGAGAAGCTGCGGCGGATCAGCAGTTCCCAGGTATCCTCGCCGGTGTGGCGAATCACCAGCTGGGACTTGGCGAACACCGTGCCCACCGCCTTGCCCACCGGGAAGTTGTTGGGGTGCACGTCGTAGCTGCTGGATTTCATCAGCAGCTCACGTACCTTCGGCCCACGCAGTTCCAGCAGGGTCTGCCCGCCGCTGACGTTGACCACAGAGATGTGCTGGCCATCCAGGGCCTCGCGTAGCGTGCGCTCGACCTCCAGCTCGCTGCCGCCGGGGACGATCAGCAGCCATTCATCCGGGCCCAGCCACTGCAGCGAGGTGTCCCCGCTCGCCACCAGCATCAGCGCGCCCGGCAGCTCCAGGCCCAGGGCCTTGTGCACACCGCCGGCGAAGTTGGCATCGTCGGCATCGCCGCGTAGCACCAGGTGGCCCAGCAGCTTCTTCTCGCGCAGCGTCACCCCGGCGCCGGCGCGGCCCTTGCCAGCCAGTTCGTGCAGGCCAGCGTGGTGCAGCGGCGATTGCCCGGCGATGTCGTCGGGGCGTTGCTTGTAGACATTGACGTTAGACATTCTGGCGGTCCCCTTTCGGGTCATAGAACACGGGGCTGACGATTTCGGCTTCGATTACGCTGCCATCGACCAGCGGCGCGTACACACGCTCGCCGATGCGCTTGAGGCCGCCACGAACCAGGGCCATGGCGAAGGAGTGACCCATCGCGGCGCTCATGTAGCTGGAGGTGACGTGGCCGACCATGGTCATCGGAATCGGCTGCTTGGGATCGAACACCAGTTGCGCACCTTCGGGCAGCACCTTGTTCGGGTCCACCGGCTTGAGGCCGATCAGCTGCTTGCGGTTTTCCTTGAGGCAGTCCTCGCGGTTCATGCCGCGCCAGCCGATCCAGGAGAACGGCTTGGTGCGACCGACGCACCAGCCCATGCCCAGGTCGTCCGGGGTGACCGAGCCATCGGTGTCCTGGCCGACGATGATGAAGCCCTTCTCGGCACGCAGCACGTGCATGGTCTCGGTGCCGTAAGGGGTCAGGCCATGTTTCTTGCCGGCCTCGGCGATCTGCTCGAGAACACTCAGGGCGTAGTCGGCCTGCACGTTGACTTCGTAGCTCAGCTCACCGGTGAAGGAGATGCGGAACACCCGGGCCGGTACGCCGCCGACCTTGCCCTCCTTCCAGGTCATGAACGGGAAGGCGTCCTTGTCCAGATCGATATCGGTGACTTCGGCCAGCAGCTTGCGGCTGTTGGGGCCGGACAGGGTCATGGTCGCCCAGTGGTCGGTGACCGAGGTGAAGTACACCTTCAGCTCCGGCCATTCGGTCTGGTGGTAGATCTCCAGCCACTCGAGCACGCGCCCGGCACCGCCGGTGGTGGTGGTCATGACGAAATGGTTGTCGGCCAGGCAGGCGGTGACGCCGTCGTCGAAGACCATGCCGTCTTCCTTGCACATCAGGCCGTAGCGGGCCTTGCCGACGTCCAGCTTGGTCCAGGCGTTGGTGTACACGCGGTTGAGGAACTCGCGGGCATCCGGACCCTGGATGTCGATCTTGCCCAGGGTCGAGGCGTCGAGAATGCCCACCGCGTTACGCACGGCCTTGCACTCGCGGGCCACGGCGGCGTGCAGGTCCTCACCGTTCTTCGGGAAGTACCAGGGGCGTTTCCACTGGCCGACGTCCTCGAACTCGGCGCCCTGCTGCAGGTGCCATTTGTGCAGAGCGGTGTAGCGCTTGGGCTCGAACAGCTCGCCGCAGTGACGGCCGGCGATGGCGCCAAACGTAACGGGCGTGTAATTCGGGCGGAACATGGTGGTGCCCATCTCACTGATGCTGATGCCCAGCGAACGGGCGGCGATGGCCAGGCCGTTGATGTTGCCCAGCTTGCCCTGGTCGGTGCCGAAGCCCAGCGCGGTATAGCGCTTGACGTGCTCGACCGACTCGAAGCCCTCGCGGGTGGCCAGTTCGATGCCGGCAGCGGTGACGTCGTTCTGCTGGTCGACGAACTGCTTCGGCGCACGGGCGGTGTTCTTGTCGTGGGGCACCTGGAACAGCGCGATGGTGGCTTCCTCGATGCGCTTCTCGGCCTTCGGCAGGGTGCCGGTGACGGGCTGGAAGCCCACCTCGGCAGCGGCCTTGGCACCCGCTTCGAAACCGTCGGCGAGGCTGTCGCCCATGCCGAACACGCCGTTCACGGCACCGGCGCAGTGCCGTTTCTGGAAGCCCTCACCGGGTACGAAGGCGAGGATGTCTTCTCGCCATACCGGACGACCGCCGAGGTGCGACGCCAGGTGCACCACCGGGCTGTAGCCGCCGGAGCTGGCGATCAGGTCGCAGTCCAGGGTCTCGCCGGGGCTGGTGACCTTGTGTTTGGCGGCGTCGATGGCGCAGATACGTGCACCGGTCACCCGCTTGCTGCCACGGGCCTCGACCACCGCGCTGCCGGTGAGCACCCGCACGCCACGCCGGCGCGCTTCTTCGACCCAGCTGCCGCGCGGGTTGCTGCGGGCGTCGGCGACGGCCACCACCTGGCGACCGGCGTCGAGCCAATCGAGCACCACGCGGTAGGCGTAATCGTTGTTGGTCGACAGCACCAGCTTCTGGCCGGGCGCCACGCCATAGCGGCGCACGTAGGTCGACACGGCATCGGCCAGCATGTTGCCGGGCACGTCGTTGTTGCCATACACCAGCGGGCGCTCGTGGGCGCCGGTGGCCAGCACCACACGACCGGCGCGTACACGGTGCAGGCGCTGGCGCGGCTGGCCCATCGGCGCGACTTCACCGAGGTGATCGGTAAGGCGCTGGTGGATGGTGAGGAAGTTGTGGTCGTGGTAACCGTTGACCGTGGCGCGCGGCAGCAGGGCCACTTCCGACATGGCCTCGAGTTCGGCGATGGCCTTGGCGGCCCACTCGGCGGCCGGCATGTCGTCGAGCATCTCGCGGGTGGACAGCAGGCTGCCACCGAACTCTTCCTGCTCGTCGGCGAGGATCACCCGGGCGCCGCTACGACCGGCAGCCAGGGCTGCGGCCAGGCCGGCAGGGCCGGCGCCGACCACCAGCACGTCGCAGTGCTGGTTCAGGTAGTCGTAGATGTCCGGATCGTTTTCCTTCGGCGCGCGGCCGAGGCCAGCAGCCTTGCGGATGTACTTCTCGTAGGTCAGCCACAGGTTCTGCGGGTACATGAAGGTCTTGTAGTAGAACCCAGGCGGCATCATGCCGCCGCCGACCTTGCCGAGAATGCCCATCAGGTCGGTGTTGACGCTCGGCCAGCCGTTGGTGCTGGTGGCGGTCAGGTTCTGGTACAGCGCCTGCTGGGTGGCGCGCACGTTGGGGATCTGCGCCGCCTCGGTGGAGCCGATCTGCAGCACCGCATTGGGCTCTTCGGCGCCGGCGGCGACGATGCCGCGTGGGCGCGAGTACTTGAAGCTGCGACCGATCACGTCGACGCCGTTGGCCAGCAGCGCGGCGGCCAGGGTGTCGCCGGCGTAACCCTGGTAGGTCTGGCCGTTGAAGTTGAAGGTCAGCGGCTGGCTGCGGTCGATGCGGCCACCCTGGGAAAGACGATTGACCTGGCTCATGCCGTTACTCCTTGGTCGACGGCCTTCTTATCGGCGAGCGAAGCGTCAGTGACGCAGGGACGCTCGCCGATCTTGTAGGTTTCGAGAATCTCGTAGCTCACCGTGTGACGGGTGACGTTGAAGTACTGGCGGCAGCCCGCCGCGTGGATCCACAGCTCGTGGTGGATGCCGCGCGGGTTGTCGCGGAAGAACAGGTACTCGCCCCACTCCTCGTCGGTGCAGGCGTTCGGGTCCAGCGGGCGAGGAATATGCGCCTGGCCGCCGGCGTGGAATTCTTCTTCGGAACGCAGTTCGCCACAGTGAGGGCAGAAGATGTGCAGCATGCTCGGTACCTCCAGAAAACCATCGTCCCCCTCTCGCCGAGAGAGGGCGCCAAAATCAGTGGGCCACGCCGGCTGCGCCGTGTTCGTCGATCAGCGCGCCGTTGTGGAAGCGCTCGATGGAGAAGGCCTTGGCCAGCGGATGCATCTCGCCCTTGGCCAGGCTGGCCGCGAACACGTTGCCCGAGCCGGGGGTGGCCTTGAAGCCACCGGTGCCCCAGCCGCAGTTGAAGTAGAGGTTCTTGACCGGCGTCTTGGCGATGATCGGGCAGGCGTCCGGCGTGGTGTCGACGATGCCGCCCCACTGGCGGTTCATGCGCACCCGCGAGAGCACCGGGAACATCTCGACGATGGCCTGCAGGGTGTGCTCGATGGTCGGGTAGGAACCGCGCTGGCCGTAGCCGTTGTAGCTGTCGATGCCGGCGCCGATGACCAGGTCGCCCTTGTCCGACTGGCTGATGTAGCCGTGCACGGCGTTGGACATGATCACGGTGTCGATGATCGGCTTGATCGGCTCGGATACCAGGGCCTGCAGCGGGTGCGATTCCAGCGGCAGGCGGAAGCCGGCGAGCTTGGCCAGGTGCCCGGAGTTACCGGCGGCGACCACGCCGACGCGCTTGGCGCCGATGAAGCCCTTGCTGGTCTCCACACCGATCACCGCGCCGTCCTGCTTGCGGAAGCCGATCACTTCGGTCTGCTGGATCAGGTCCACGCCCAGGGCGTCGGCGGCGCGGGCGAAGCCCCAGGCCACGGCGTCGTGACGGGCCACGCCGCCACGGCGCTGCAGCGAAGCGCCGAGCACCGGGTAACGGGTGTTCTTCGAGCAATCCAGGTAGGGGATCATCTCCGCCACCTGCCTGGCGTCGACCACTTCGCCGTCGATACCGTTGAGGCGGTTAGCGCTGACCCGGCGCTCGATGTCGCGCATGTCCTGCAGGGTATGGCCGAGGTTGAACACGCCGCGCTGGGAGAACATGACGTTGTAGTTGAGGTCCTGGGACAGGCCTTCCCAGAGCTTCATGGCGTGCTCGTAGAGGTGCGCGGACTCGTCCCACAGGTAGTTGGAACGCACGATGGTGGTGTTGCGTGCGGTGTTGCCGCCGCCCAGCCAGCCCTTCTCGACCACGGCGACGTTCTTCACGCCGAATTCCTTGGCCAGGTAATAGGCGGTGGCCAGGCCGTGGCCGCCACCGCCGACGATGATCACGTCATAGACCGGCTTGGGCGTCGGGTTGCGCCACATGCGCTGCCAGTTCTCATGGTGGCTGAACGAGTGCTTGAACAGGCCGAAGCCGGAATAGCGCTGCATAAGGGACTCCTGAATTCTGCTTGCCGTAGGCGCGCACCCGGACCGCAGGACGGATGAAACCCATCGATCGGCGATGGGTTCCTGCGTCCTAGGGCATCAAAGCGGCAGCTCCGACGTGACGACGATGCGTTAGCGATAGACCGGGTAATCGGCGCACAGACCGGCCGCCAGGCCAGCCACCTGGGCCTCGACGTCGGCGTCGCCGAGGTGCTCGAGGATGTCGGCGATCCAGCCCGCCAGCTCACGGCACTGGGCTTCCTTGAAGCCGCGGGTGGTGACCGCCGGCGTGCCGATGCGCAGGCCCGAGGTCACGAACGGCGACTGCGGGTCGTTGGGCACGGCGTTCTTGTTGACGGTGATGCCGGCGCGGCCGAGGGCGGCGTCGGCGTCCTTGCCGGTGATGCCCTGCTTGATCAGCGAGAGCAGGAACAGGTGGTTGTCGGTGCCGCCGGAGACCACGTCGAAGCCGCGCTCGATGAATACCTGGGCCATGGCCTGGGCGTTCTTGATCACCTGGGCCTGGTAGTCCTTGAAGCCGGGCTCAAGGGCTTCTTTGAAGCACACCGCCTTGGCGGCGATCACGTGCATCAGCGGGCCGCCCTGCGCGCCCGGGAACACCGCGGCGTTGAGCTTCTTCTCGATCTCTTCGTTGGCCTTGGCGAGGATCAGCCCGCCACGTGGGCCACGCAGGGTCTTGTGGGTGGTGGTGGTGACCACGTCGGCCAGCGGCACCGGGTTCGGGTACAGACCGGCGGCAACCAGCCCCGCCACGTGGGCCATGTCGACGAACAGGTACGCCCCGACCTTGTCGGCAATGGCGCGGAAGCGCGGAAAATCCAGGGTCTTGGAGTAGGCCGAGAAGCCGGCGACGATCATCTTCGGCTTGTGCAGGGCGGCCAGGCGCTCGACTTCGTCATAGTCGATCAGCCCGGTATCGGTATCGATGCCGTACTGCACGGCGTTGTACAGCTTGCCCGAGGACGACACCTTGGCGCCGTGGGTCAGGTGGCCGCCGTGGGCCAGGCTCATGCCCAGGATGGTATCGCCCGGTTGCAGCAGCGCCAGGTACACGGCGGAGTTGGCGGAAGAGCCGGAGTGCGGCTGCACGTTGGCGTAGTCGGCGCCGAACAGCTGCTTGGCGCGCTCGATGGCCAGCGCCTCGACCTTGTCCACATGCTCGCAGCCACCGTAGTAGCGCTTGCCCGGGTAGCCTTCGGCATACTTGTTGGTCAGGCCGCTGCCCTGGGCTTCCATCACCCGCTTGCTGGTGTAGTTTTCCGAGGCGATCAGCTCGATGTGATGTTCCTGACGACGCTCCTCGGCCTGCATGGCACTGAGCAGGGCGTCATCGTAGCCTTGAATCTGATCTTGCTTGCTGAACATCACGTTTCTCCCCGAGGCGCCTCGCAGCGCCGCATCTGGCTCGGTTGCTCGATATGAGTCTTGTTGCAGCGATGGTATGACTGGCCCTGGCGAGCCAGATGCCTATGTACGCCACGGGAGATTGCGTTTGCGACATGCCTGAGCGTCGCAATTGTGCATGCTCAGAGGCTGCGCAGCGCCACCAGCACGAGAAAGTGCGCGGGGTAGAACACATAAGCCCAGCGCCGCACCGGCGGCACCGCAAATGGCGGCTGTTGGCGCACCAGCAGCAGGCCCAGCAATGGCGCGAACAGACACGTGGCCAGCACGCTCCAGGCGAAGGGATCGCCACGGGCCGCATCGGCATAGAACGGCGCCCAGTAGTTGGCCGCCAGGCAACAGACCATCGGCAACAGCCATACGCCACGGAACCCACGCAGCGCCAGCAGGAAGGCCGCCGGCAACAGCGCGCCGAACACGCCGAACATCAGCCACTCATGGGCCAGCACGGCAGTCGCCAGCGCGCCGGCGCCCAACCAGCGCGCCTGGATGTCAGTTCGCTGCACGGCATTGGCGATCAGCAGCCCGAGCACCAGGGTCGGCATCACGTTGAGCGATTCGGCGGTGGGCACCAGCAGCCGGTACGGCCATTCGGAGATCAGCGCGAACAGCAGCAGCCAGCCCAGGTAGCGCAGGGACAAGCCAGCGGCGTCCCCCACCCTGGGCCGCGCGACATTGGCGGCGATGGCCAGGCAGAACAAGGGGAAGGCCAGGCGCCCAGGCACATAAAGAAAATACAGCGACGGCCAGGCATGGCGCAGGTGATCGATCAGCATGGTCAGCAGCGCCAGCCATTTGATCAGGTCGAGGGCAGTATCACGGCCAAGTCGTGGAGGTGAGAATGGGGGCATGCGCACGCATCACGCTGAGAAATAGAGTTTCACGGTAGAGACTGCCAGTGACTCAGCGCAAATAAAGAGGGCGGCGCAGAACTGCGCCGCCCTTCAGGCACTTATTGCAGTTTCGCGTTGCAGCTGCTCGAGGCCGTGACCAGACGCTTCTGCAGGGCGGCATCCGGCGGAACCTGCTTGCTCATCTCGGCCATTTCCGCCTCGCTGAACTCCTGGCTGACCTTGGTCGCTGCGCAATCACAGAAGGCAGTCAGCTTTTCCTGCGAATGGCCGGACTGAGCGCCCTTCACGCACTCCTGAACGAAGGTCGACTTGGCTTCCGGCGACCATTGCTCGGCGGCCACGGCTGGCAGGGCGAAGGCAAGCGGTGCGAACAGTGCGATCAGATGACGGTAGCTCATGGTGGGCTCCTGTAGCTGGGGATCGGCGAGTCCTTGAGTGAACTCTCAGTTTTGTGAGCCCATCGGCGCCTGCGAGTTCACAATTAATGGCGCGCCTGGGCATGGAACAATATGTCGCCCCGGCGAGTTCTATGCACCGGTGCGGCGGGATAAAGTACCGGCATACGCCCGGACGAGGGCGACGCAGACAAGGACCTTCCAATGCCCGACAACGCCCAGCAATTCGCCAGCGACAACTACTCGGGCATCTGCCCCGAAGCCTGGCAAGCCATGGCCGAGGCCAACCAGGGCCACCAGCGCGCCTACGGAGATGACGAATGGACGGCCCGCGCGGCCGACCATTTCCGCCGCCTGTTCGAGACCGACTGCGACGTGTTCTTCGCCTTCAACGGTACCGCCGCCAACTCCCTGGCCCTGGCTTCCTTGTGCCAGAGCTACCACAGCGTGATCTGCTCGGAGACCGCCCACGTCGAGACCGACGAATGCGGCGCGCCGGAGTTCTTCTCCAACGGCTCCAAGCTGCTGACCGCGCGCACCGAGCAGGGCAAGCTGACGCCCGCCTCGATCCGCGAGATCGCCCTCAAGCGCAAGGACATCCACTTCCCCAAGCCGCGGGTGGTCACCCTGACCCAGGCCACCGAAGTCGGCACCGTCTACCGCCCCGAGGAGATCCAGGCGATCAGCCGGACCTGTGACGAACTGGGCCTCAACCTGCACATGGACGGCGCGCGCTTCTCCAACGCCTGCGCCTTTCTCGGCTGCAGCCCGGCGGAGCTGACCTGGAAGGCCGGTGTCGACGTGCTGTGCTTTGGCGGCACCAAGAACGGCATGGCCGTCGGCGAGGCGATCCTGTTCTTCAACCGCGACCTGGCCGAAGACTTCGACTACCGCTGCAAGCAGGCCGGCCAGCTGGCCTCGAAGATGCGTTACCTGTCGGCGCCCTGGGTGGGCATCCTGCAGGACGATGCCTGGCTGCGTTACGCCAACCACGCCAACGCCTGCGCCCAACTGCTCGCCAGGCTGGTGGAAGACGTACCGGGCGTGAGCCTGATGTTCCCGGTGGAAGCCAACGGCGTGTTCCTGCAGATGTCCGAGCCGGCCATCGCCGCCCTCACCGCCCGCGGCTGGCGCTTCTATACCTTTATCGGCGCCGGCGGCGCCCGCTTCATGTGCTCGTGGGACACCGACGAAGCGCGGGTGCGTCAGCTGGCTGCGGATATCCGCCAGGTAATGTCCTGACGGCAGCCTGCAACGCCGCTACCGAGCGATGGTGGATCAGGTCGCGTCCTGATCCACGCCTTGCCACGCCCCCCAATTCCCTCCTCCGCCTTGATTACTCGCTATCTGTGGATAACAAGCCTGCAAGTCGGTAGCACGCCGCGTATCCGCCTGCTTTTCAGCCTCCCCTGCTGCGGGGCCCTCAAGACAGCCGATGCCTCGCCTGGGGATAGCGATTCGAGCAATCCCCACATGAGGTGGACGAGCTTGTGCACAAGCTGTCGGCATATGGCTGTAGCCCACGGCCTGCAAAGGCTCCAGGGCTTCGTACAAAAAACGTTCAATTTCGCGGGTTACCGGTAGGCTTACACACAACTGCTGTGCAGGAGCGCGCTCACAAGCTGTGCATATGTCGCTCCAGGCCCTATACACAAAGGCCTCCAGCGCACCGATCATTTCTTGATCAGCGACTTGAAGGGCTGCTCCATCCACAGCAGGCCCAAATGGTGAGTAGAGGCCTGTGGAAATTCGTCCCCACGATGCGGGGATGATGCCGTGGATAACTTGTCAGTACATCGCTGCAGGCCCCGCTATACGGGCCCTCTGGCGAAGCGCCTAAAAAATGAGCGGTATCAATCGGTTAGCAACTTATCTACACACAGAAACTGTGCGCTTAGCTGTGCATAACATGTTCAGTCACCGCTGTAGGCCAGCTCCCACGGGGCCTGCAGACTAGCGGTCAATTAGTGATCAGCACTCGAAAGAGCGATGTTCCGAGCATAAATCGACGAGCGCTCGAAGGCGCTGTTGAACAACGCTGCGCAGACTTTCCCCAAACGCCGTGGACCAAGCTGTGCAAAAGCTGTCGCCATAACGCTGAAGCCCAGCAAATGCGGAGCCTTCAGCCTATCGATCATAAATCGTACAGCCCCTATATGAGCCAGCCGACACCGCAGTGCCGATTATGTACGACGGGCTGTGCATAGAACTGTGGATAGTCTGTATAACTCTGACCGAGTCGGCTGGGAATGCGGCCACTGGCGGTGCTGCCTGACCCCTTGGCAGCGGAGCGGCAGAGAAATCGGTGGCGCCATGCAGACGCCGGCGTTGCACACAATTATCGTGCGCCGAGCTGTGGATAAGCTGTTGGGCATCTGCCACAGCGCCCGTGGGGCGGGCGCTGTAGCACACTGATCGAATTTCGATCAGTGCCTGCTTGCATCAGTAATCGATGCTCACGTCGTTACGCGGCACGCTGCAGCACGACAGGATGTAGCCTTCGGCCACGTCTTCGTCGGTGATCCCGCCGTTGTGCTCCATATCCACATCGCCCGCCGTCTTGAGCACCTTGCAGGTACCGCAGATACCCATACCGCAGGCCTTGGGAATATGCAGGCCAAGCTTGGCTGCCGCGGCGTGCACGGTTTCGCCCGGGCCGACCTGAATGCTTTTGCCGGTACTGGTGAAGGCCACCTGGTTGCGCTCGGCCGCCGGTACCTCGGGCGCATCGGCGGCCAGCTCGGCGAGTTCCTTGACATCCTCGCGCACGTCGGCCGGCACCGGGCCGAAGGCCTCCTCGTGGTAGCGGCTCATGTCGAAGCCCTTGGCTTCGAGCAGGCGCTTGACCGCGCTCATGTACGGCGTGGGCCCGCAGCAGAAGATTTCCCGCTCCAGGTAGTCCGGCGCCATCAATTCCAGCATCGGCTGGTTGAGGTAGCCCCGGTAGCCCGACCAGGACTCGCCCAGGCCGTGCTTCTCGCAGATCACGTGCAGATTGAAGTTGTTGATCCGCGCGGCCATGTGCTCCAGCTCGCGCTGGTAGATGATGTCCTTTGGCGAACGGGCGCTGTGCACGAACACCATGTCGACGTTGGCGTTGGTGTCGTAGAACCAGCGCGCCATCGACATCACCGGTGTGATGCCCACCCCGCCGCTGAGAAACAGCACCTTGTCGGCCGGGAAATCGATGGCGTTGAACAGCCCCACCGGGCCGTGTACCGCCAGTTCCTGGCCTTCGCTCAGGTTGTCGTGCAGCCAGTTGGAAACCTTGCCGCCCGGTACCCGCTTGATGGTGATGGAAAAGCTGTAGGGCACCGACGGCGAACTGGAGATGGTGTAGGAGCGCATCACCGGCAGGCCATCGATCTCCAGCTCGAGGGTGACGAACTGCCCCGGCTTGAAGAAGAACAGCACCGGCTGGTCGGCCATGAAGCAGAAGGTGCGGACGTCCCATGTTTCCTGGATGACCTTGACGCAACGCACCACGTGGCGGCCGTTGCTCCAGGTCTGGGTGGTGACGGGATAGAGGAAGTCGTTCGACATGTCGGTTCTCTCGCGCACGCAGGCCGCTCACCGGCCCATTCTTTGCCGCGATTGTGCGCAACGCCTCTGGCGCTCATTTACCTGCCAGCGACATCGGCATGCTCACCGCGACCTGCCCCGTAGACACTGGCGTACCCAGTCGGGAAATGATTCGGCCATGTCGCCCATGGATAAGGTTCGCCCCGCGCCGGGCTCCACACTCGCCCCCAAGCCGAACAGGATAAGAGCGTCCGCCGCAGCCCCTGAGCAATGCGCCACTCGGCAGGCGATCCGGGCCAGGCGACGCCACCTAGCGTCAACCGCACCAGCCTAATTCATAGCGGCCGCACCGCGCCCGCCACGAGGAGTTTCCCGATGACCGTCACCTCTACGCTGAGCCTTGGCGACCCGCTGGAACCGGCCCGCGCCGTCGCCGCCGAGATGCTGCAGAACCGCGAGCGCACCTTCTCCCTGCCGCAGCCGTTCTACAACGACGAACGGGTGTTCCAGCTCGACATGCAGGAGATCTTCCACAAGGAATGGTTGATCGCCGGCATGACCTGCGAGATCCCCGCCAAGGGCAACTACCTGACCCTGCAGATCGGCAACAACCCGATCATCGTCATCCGCGGCGCCGAGGGCGTCGTGCACGCCTTCCACAACGTCTGTCGCCACCGCGGCTCGCGCCTGTGCACCAGCGAAAAGGGCAAGGTCGCCAAGCTGGTCTGCCCCTACCACCAGTGGACCTATGAAGTGGATGGCCGCCTGCTGTTCGCCGGCACAGAGATGGGCGCCGACTTCAACCTGGCCGACTACAACCTCAAGCCGGTGAACTGCAAGACCGCCGGCGGCTACATCTTCATCTCCCTGGCCGAGAACCCACCGGCCATCGACGAGTTCCTCGCCACCCTGGCGCACTACATGGAACCCTACGACATGGAGAACGCCAAGGTGGCCGTGCAGACCACCCTGATGGAGAAGGCCAACTGGAAGCTGGTGCTGGAAAACAACCGCGAGTGCTACCACTGCAACGGTTCGCACCCGGAACTGCTCAACACCCTGCTGGAGTGGGACGACACCAACGATCCCCGCGCGACCCAGTCGTTCAAGGACCATGTGGCCGAATCCGCCGCCAAGTGGGAGGCCGAGAAGATCCCCTACCTGCACGCCGGCTTCGGCCTGCGCAACCGTATCGTGCGCATGCCGCTGCTCAAGGGCACCGTGTCCATGACCATGGACGGCAAGCAGGGCTGCAAGAAACTGATGGGCCGCATCCAGAACCCGGACCTGGGCTCGATGCGCATCCTGCACCTGCCCCATTCCTGGAACCACTGCATGGGCGATCACCTGATCGTGTTCACCGTGTGGCCGATCAGCGCCCAGGAAACCATGGTCACCACCAAGTGGCTGGTGCGCAAGGACGCCGTGGAAGGCGAGGATTACGACGTCGCCCGCCTGCGCGAAGTCTGGGACGCCACCAACGACCAGGACCGTCGCCTGGCCGAGGAAAACCAGCGCGGCATCAACTCCACCGCCTACCAACCCGGCCCCTACTCGAAAACCTACGAGTTCGGTGTGGTCAACTTCATCGACTGGTACAGCGAGCGCATGCTCAACAACCTGGGCGCGGCGCCAGCGCCTTACCTGCGGGATGTGAAGACGCAGTAAGCGACTGAGAACAAAAGCCCCGCCAGCTAAACCTGGCGGGGCTTTTTTGCGTGACGAGAAAGGCTCAGGGCAAGCCGATCACCCGCCCCACATAAGCAGAACGCGGCGCTCCGCGCAGCGCCTCGTCCAACTCGGCGACTCGCCCGGACACGTCGCCAGCGAACGCTGCCGAACGGCCGGTCGCCGTGTCGATATTCATCAGCATCTGCTCGCTTTCGGCCACGATCTGTCCATCGTCACAGCGCTCGATCAGGTGATGGATATGCAGGCGCTTGCGATCATGGCCGAGCAGTTGGGTGCGCACCTGAACCTCGACGCCAAGCTTTACCTCGGCGAGAAAATTCAGGTGGCACTCCAAGGTGTAGAGCGTGTGCCCCGTACGGGCCCTGCCCGCTTCGTCTAAGCCGATAAGATCCATCAGCCCGTCGCTGGCAAAGCTGCAGATCAGCAGGTAATAGGCATCGCGCAGGTGGCCGTTGTAATCGACCCAGTCGGGCTGCACGGCGGTCTGGTAGGTGACGGGCAGCATGCTCAGTCCTCGAAGGCGAAGCCGTGGCGGGCCTTGGTTTCGCGGATGGCGCCGAGTACCGCCAGCAGGCAGTCGTCGCGGTAGCGCTCCAGGTCGGCGAGGCTGCGCTGGCCCTGCTGCACGCTCGTGCCGGCGACCACGTCGTCGATCAGCTGCTCGGTCAGCTCGGGGGCCTGCAGGTAGGTCCAGGGCAGCTTCAGCGCCGGGCCGAACTGGGCCATGAAGTGGCGCATGCCGGCGTCGCCGCCGGCCAGGGTGTAGGTCAGGAAGGTGCCCATGAACGACCAGCGCAGGCCGGCGCCAAAGCGGATCGCATCGTCGATCTCGCCGGTGGTGGCCACGCCGTCGTTGACCAGGTGCAACGCCTCGCGCCACAGCGCCTCGAGCAAGCGGTCGGCGATAAAGCCCGGCACTTCCTTGCGCACCTGCAGCGGGCGCATGCCCAGCGCGCTGTAGATGCCAATGGCCGCCTGCACCGCCTCGGGCGTGGTGTTCTGGCCGCCGACCACTTCGACCAGCGGCAGCAGGTACACCGGGTTGAACGGGTGGCCGACCACGCAGCGCTGCGGGTGCTGCGCCTCGGCGTAGAACTCGCTGGGAAGGAGGCCAGAGGTGCTGGAGCCGATGATCACCTCGGGGCGCGCTGCCTTGCTGATCCGCCCGTGCAACTCGAGCTTGAGGTCGAGTCGCTCGGGTGCGCTCTCCTGGATGAAGTCGGCATCGCGCACGCAGGCATCGAGGTCGGCGAAAAAGCGCAGGCGGTCCTGCGACGCCCCCGGCGCCAGCCCCTGCCTTTCCAGCGCCGGCCAGGCGTTGGCGATACGGGTGCGCAGGGCCGCTTCAGCGCCGGGCGCCGGGTCCCAGGCGTGTACGTCCAGGCCATGGGCCAGGGCGCGGGCGATCCAGCCGGCGCCGATCACACCGGTGCCCAGGGCAGCGAAAATCTTGATGTCGGTTACGAAGGACATGGCAGGCTCCAGGCGAAGACTCAGCGTTTTTTCAGGTTCATTTTTTCCCGCCCCTCGGCCGGGCTGAGCACACGGCCACCGAGGCGCTCGATGATCTCCACCGCCCGCCCGACCAGCGAGCCATTGCTGGCCGGCACGCCCTTGTCCAGCCAGATGTTGTCTTCCAGGCCCACGCGCACGTTGCCGCCCAAGAGCATGGCCTGGGCGAGCATCGGCATCTGCATGCGGCCGATGCCGAAGCCGGCCCAGGTCAGGCCTGGCGGCAGGTTGTCGACCATCGCCTTCATGGTCGCGGTATCCGCCGGCGCGCCCCAGGGGATGCCCAGGCACAGCTGGATCAGCGGGTCGTCGAGCAGGCCTTCCTTGAGCATCTGCTTGGCGAACCACAGGTGGCCGGTGTCGAAGATCTCCAGCTCGGCCTTCACGCCCAGCTCGGTGATGCGCTTGGCGCCGGCGCGCAGCTGCGCCGGGGTGGACACGTAGATGAAATCGCCATCACCGAAATTCAGGGTCCCGCAGTCCAGGGTGCAGATCTCCGGCAGCAGCTCCTCGATATGCGCCAGGCGGGTCAACGGGCCGACCAGGTCGGTGCCGGCGCCGAACTCCAGCGGCTGCTCGCCCCTGCCGATCTCCAGGTCGCCGCCCATGCCGGCGGTGAGGTTGATGATCACGTCGGTGTCGCTTTCGCGAATGCGCTCGACCAGCTCGCGGTACAGCGCCACGTCGCGGCTCGGCTTGCCGGTGTGCGGATCGCGCACATGGCAATGGGCGACGGTGGCCCCGGCCTTGGCGGCCTCGATGGCAGCTGCGGCGATCTGTTTCGGCGTGACGGGAATGGCCGGATGGCGGCCAACGGTGTCGCCAGCGCCGGTGACCGCGCAGGTGATGATGACTTCATGGTTCACGGTCGATCTCCTCATTATTCGGGGCGAACGCCGCCCCCGCACGTGGCACGGTGATGAAATGGCGGTGTGATTACTGAGTGAGGTTCAGGGCCTGGGCAGCGGGTTTGCCATCGCGCGTGGTAACGCCGTCGAGCCAGCCGCTGACGACCTGGGGATTGGCGGCGATCCACTCGCGCGCCACCTTGTCCGGCGCCTGGCGATCCATGATCGGCTGCATCAGTTCGGCCTCCTGCTCACTGGTGAAACGCAGGCTGGTAAGCAGGCGATTGGCGTTGGGGCAACGCTGGGCGTAATCCGGCGAAGTCACGGTGGACACCGTGGCGGCGCCGTCGTTGGGACCGAACACGTCCTCGGTACCGGTCAGGTAGGTGATCGGCATCTGCAGGTTCATCGGGTGCGGCTTCCAGCCAAAGAACACCACCGGCTTGCCGTTGCGCACCGCGCGGCCGACGGCGGCGAGCATGCCCGCCTCGCTGGACTCCACCAGCTTGAATTCGCCGAGGCCGAACCGGTTGCTGTCGATCATCTTCTGGATCGCCGTATTGGCGCCCGAGCCGGCGTCGATGCCGTAGATCTTGCCGTCGAGCTGGTCCTTGAAGCGGGCGATATCGGCCAGGGTCCTGATGCCCTGCTCGGCGGCATAGGTCGGTACGGCAAGCACCGCCACGGCGTCGTTCAGCGACGGCTGCTCGGCCACTTTCACGGCACCGGCGTCGAGAAAGGGTTTGATGTTGTCATCCATGATCGGCTTCCAGTAGCCGAGAAAGGCGTCGACCTGACCCTTCTGGATGCCGGCGAAGATGATCTGCTGGGAGGCCTGGGCCTGTTTGGTTTCATAGCCGAGCCCCTGCAGCAGCTCGCTGGCCACGGCGGTGGTGGCGACCACATCGGTCCAGCCGACGGCGCCGAGGCGCACGGTCTTGCAACTGGCGTCTTCGGCGGCCAGCAGGGGTGAACTGAACAGGGTGAAGGTGCAGCATGCTGCGAACGCGGTGAGCGCTTTCATGATGGGGCTCCTCAACGGTTTAGTCTGGTTCTTAGTACCGTGTGACCGGAACGGCTGAATTCCGATGAGCCCACCTTACGCAGTTGCCTGGCCTACGATTCGCACCATATCGACATAAAACCAGAACATACCGACTTGATTAGCCGTCAGCCGTGCCGTTAGATGACGGCTTCTCGCACCGGAGCGCCGCCATGGCCCACCCCTTCTGCTTTCTGCTGCTGCCCGGCTTTTCGATGATGGGGCTGATGTCGGCCATCGAGCCGCTGCGAGTCGCCAATCGCTTTCACGCGCCCCATTACCAGTGGCGCCTGCTCAGCGAAGACGGCGAGGCGGTGCCGGCCAGCAATGGCATGTCGCTCAATGTCGATGGCCCCCTGGAGCACGATGTGGCGGGCAGCACGCTGTTCGTGGTCGCCGGTTTCGAGCCGCTGGCCAGCTTCGGTCCGCAACTGGCCAGCCGCCTGCGCCGTGCCGACCGTGAGTGCCTGGTGCTCGGCGCCATCGATACCGGCAGCTTCGTGCTGGCCGAGGCCGGGCTGCTGGACGCCCGGCAGCGCTTCACCCTGCACTGGGAGGCGCTGGACGCCTTTCGGGAACGTTATCCACAGCTGCAGCCGACCCAGGAGCTGTTCGAGATCGACGGCCGGCGCATCACCAGCGCTGGCGGCACCAGCAGCCTGGACCTGATGCTCGGGCTGATCGGCCGCGACCATGGCGAGGCGCTGTCGATCCAGGTGTCCGAGCAGTTCGTGCTGGGCCGTATTCGCACCCGGCTGGATCACCAGCGCATGCAGATCAGCAGCCGCTATGGCATCCATGACAAGAAGCTGGCCCTGGTGATCGGCGAAATGGAGCGCTGCACCGAAGAGCCGCGCACACCGCAGCAACTGGCCAACACCGTCGGCATCACCACGCGCCAACTGGAGCGGCTGTTCCGCCAGCATCTGAACACCACACCGGTCACCTTCTACCTCGCCCTGCGCCTGGACAAGGGCCGTCAGCTGCTGCGCCAGAGTGACCTCAGCGTGCTGGAGGTGGCGCTGGCCTGCGGCTTCGACTCGGCGTCCTATTTCGCCCGGCGTTACCGGGCGCGGTTTGCGGTGAGTCCACGCCAGGATAGGCGTGAAGGTGCGGCTGGGCGGTCTTGAATCGTCCATAGGCCAGAGCGTGCGGAGCCGCCTAAGCCATGCCCGTAACACTGCGTTTTTGTGGGAACGCGCCATTCGCGCGATTCGCGGGCATGGCGCGCTACCACATAGAGATACGCAACGACCACGGTAACGTTCACCCGGTCCATCGCTCCCCCCTGCCCCGCAACAGGGCACGCCCTGGCGACATATCCAACCACGACCTCGGCTTGACGCTTTCGGCAATACCCCCGTCGTTTTTGCATCGGGTCGCCGGGGCGTCCAGGCATATGCTGCCCACAAAGCGCCAGCAGCGAATCTGGTGCATTCATTCAAGGGGAGCCGCCTGATGAGCCCAGCCGAATTGCACGCCGACAGCATCGTCATCGACGGTCTGATCATCGCCAAGTGGAACCGTGAACTCTTCGAGGACATGCGCAAGGGCGGCCTTACCGCGGCCAACTGCACGGTGTCGGTCTGGGAAGGGTTTCAGGCCACCGTCAACAGCATTGCCGCCAGCAGCAAGCTGATCCGCGAGAACAGCGACCTGGTGATGCCGGTACGCAGCACCGCCGACATCCGCAAGGCCAAGGAGCTGGGCAAGACCGGCATCATCTATGGCTTCCAGAACGCCCATGCGTTCGAGGACCAGCTCGGCTACGTCGAGGTGTTCAAGCAGCTCGGCGTGGGCATCGTGCAGATGTGCTACAACACCCAGAACCTGGTCGGCACCGGCTGCTACGAGCGCGACGGCGGCCTGTCCGGCTTCGGTCGCGAGATCGTCGCCGAAATGAACCGCGTGGGCATCATGTGCGACCTGTCCCACGTCGGCAGCAAGACGTCCGAGGAAGTGATCCTCGAATCGAAGAAGCCGGTCACCTACTCCCACTGCCTGCCTTCGGGCCTCAAAGAACACCCGCGCAACAAGTCCGACGCAGAGCTGAAATTCATCGCCGACCACGGTGGCTTCGTTGGCGTGACCATGTTCGCGCCCTTCCTGGCCAAGGGCATCGACTCGACCATCGACGACTACGCCGAAGCCATCGAGTACGTGATGAACATCGTCGGCGAGGACGCCATCGGCATCGGCACCGACTTCACCCAGGGTCACGGCCAGGACTTCTTCGAGTACCTGACCCACGACAAGGGCTACGCCCGCCGCCTGACCAACTTCGGCAAGATCATCAACCCGCTGGGTATCCGTACCGTCGGCGAGTTCCCCAACCTGACCGAGACCCTGCTCAAACGCGGCCACTCCGAGCGCGTGGTGCGCAAGATCATGGGCGAGAACTGGGTGCGGGTACTGGCCGACGTCTGGGGCGAATGACGAATACCTGCGCAGCCTACTGCGCCCACCGATAGCTGCGTCGCGTCCTCGCGACAAGCTCGCCGTACAGTCGTACTGCTCTTGCTTGTCGCTGCGGGTCTCCTTGCTCTCGGCGTGCTCGCTACGGCTCCACAGGCATTCATCCGCACCGTTCAAACATGCAAGACAACGAATTCTGGAGTTAACGACACATGGCCACCCACGCCCCCGAAATGCCCATCCAGGTCGACGACGAAACCGGCGTATGGACCACCGACGCCCTGCCGATGCTGTATGTGCCACGGCACTTCTTCGTCAACAACCACCGCGGCATCGAGGAAGTGCTCGGTGCCGACAAGTACGCCGAGATTCTCTACAAGGCCGGCTACAAATCCGCCTGGCACTGGTGCGAGAAGGAAGCCGAATGCCACGGCCTGCAAGGCGCCGCGGTGTTCGAGCACTACATGAAGCGCCTGTCGCAACGCGGCTGGGGGCTGTTCGAGATCCAGAAGCTGGACATCGACGCCGGCTACGCGGAAGTGAAGCTCAAGCACTCGGCCTTCGTGTACGTGTACGGCAAGGTCGGCCGCAAGGTGGACTACATGTTCACCGGCTGGTTCTCCGGCGCCATCGACCAGATCCTGTCCGCCAAGGGCAGCAGCCTGCGCACCGTCACCGTGCAGGAATATGGCGGCTCCGAAGAAGGCCACGACGATGGCCTGTTCGTTACCCGTCCCCTGTAGCGGTTTACAGCGTGGCAGTGCGCCTTGCCGCTGCCACCCATAAAAACAGAACCGTGAACGCTTAGCCGCCGAATCGAGGAGAAGGTCATGGCCTTCGAAGCAATGTTCCAGCCGATCCAGATCGGCAAACTGACCATCCGCAACCGCGTGCTCTCCACCGCGCACGCCGAGGTCTACGCCACCGACGGCGGCATGACCACCGAGCGCTACGTCAAATACTACGAAGAGAAGGCCAAGGGCGGCATCGGCCTGGCGATCTGCGGCGGCTCCTCGGTGGTGGCCATCGACAGCCCGCAGCAATGGTGGGCCTCGGTGAACCTGTCCACCGACCGCATCATCCCGCACTTCCAGAATCTCGCCGACGCCATGCACAAGCACGGCGCCAAGATCATGATCCAGATTACCCACATGGGCCGCCGCTCGCGCTGGGACGGCTACCACTGGCCGACCCTGATGTCGCCCTCCGGGATCCGTGAACCGGTGCACCGCGCCACCTGCAAGACCATCGAGGTCGAGGAGATCTGGCGCATCATCGGCAACTACGCCCAGGCCGCGCGCCGCGCCAAGGAAGGCGGCCTGGACGGCGTCGAGCTGTCCGCCGTGCACCAGCACCTGATCGACCAGTTCTGGTCGCCACGCGTCAACAAGCGTAACGACGAATGGGGCGGCACCTTCGAAGGCCGCATGAAGTTCGGCATGGAAGTGCTCAAAGCGGTGCGCGCCGAGGTCGGCGACGATTTCTGCGTGGGCATGCGTATCACCGGCGACGAGTTCCACCCCGACGGCCTGTCCCACGAGGACATGAAGCAGATCGCCGCCTACTACGACGCCACCGGCATGCTCGACTTCATCGGCGTGGTGGGCTCGGGCTGCGACACCCACAACACCCTGGCCAACGTGATTCCCAACATGAGCTTCCCGCCGGAGCCGTTCCTGCACCTGGCGGCCGGCATCAAGGAAGTGGTCAAGGTGCCGGTGCTGCACGCGCAGAACATCAAGGACCCGAACCAGGCCACGCGCATTCTCGAAGGCGGCTATGTGGACATGGTCGGCATGACCCGCGCGCACATGGCCGACCCGCACCTGATCGCCAAGATCAAGATGGGCCAGATCGACCAGATCAAGCAGTGCGTCGGCGCCAACTACTGCATCGATCGCCAGTACCAGGGCCTGGACGTGCTGTGCATCCAGAACGCGGCGACCAGCCGCGAATACATGGGCGTGCCGCATATCATCGAGAAAACCACCGGCGCCAAGCGCAAGGTGGTGATCGTCGGCGGCGGCCCCGCCGGGATGGAAGCGGCCCGTGTCGCGGCCGAGCGTGGCCATGACGTGACCCTGTTCGAGAAGCAGGACAGCCTCGGCGGGCAGATCAGCATCGCCGCCCGCGCCCCGCAGCGCGACCAGATCGCCGGTATCACCCGCTGGTATCAGCTGGAAATCGCCCGCCTGGGGGTCGACCTGCGCCTGGGTACGGCAGCCGATGAGGCGACCATCCTCGACCTGCGCCCGGACATCGTGGTGCTGGCCAACGGAGGCCATGCCTTCCTCGAGCAGAACGAGCACTGGGGCGCGGCCGAAGGCCTGGTGGTCAGCGCCTGGGACATCCTCAGCGGCAAGGTGGAGCCCGGCAAGAACGTGCTGGTGTACGACACCATCTGCGAATTCACCGGCATGTCGGCGGCCGACTACCTGGCCGACAAGGGCAGCCAGGTGGAGATCGTCACCGACGACATCAAGCCCGGCGTGGCCATGGGCGGCACCACCTTCCCGACCTACTACCGCAGCATGTACCCCAAGGAAGTGGTGATGACCGGCGACATGATGCTGGAGAAGGTCTACGCCGAGGGCGACAAGAAGGTCGCGGTGCTGGAGAACGAATACACCGGCGCGCGGGAAGAGCGGGTGGTCGACCAGATCGTCATCGAGAACGGTGTGCGCCCGGACGAGCGCCTGTACTACGGGCTCAAGGACGGCTCGCGCAACAAGGGCCAGATCGATGTCGAGGCGCTGTTCGCGATCAAGCCGCAGCCGTGCCTTTCCGAAGCGGGCGACGGCTACCTGCTGTTCCGTATCGGCGACTGTGTGGCCCAGCGCAACGTGCACGCGGCGATCTACGACGCCCTGCGCCTGTGCAAAGACTTCTGATCTAAACGACGCCCTTGTGGGAGCGGGCCGGGACGCCTAGTCCATGCCCGCGATTGATTTGTGCCAAGGCTATGCCCGGTTGCGGGCCGGCCCGCTCCCACGATATCTCGTCCGGTGAGGACAGACCGATGCTGAACACCCTTCTACCCATCCTGCTCTTCGCCGCCCTGGCCCTCGCGGTCCTTGGCGCGGCCAAGCGCTTCTTCATGTGGCGCCGCGGCCGGCCGGCCCAGGTCGACTGGGTCAAAGGCCTGCTGCAGATGCCGCGCCGCTATCTGGTGGACCTGCACCACGTGGTCGAGCGCGACAAATACATGTCCAGGACCCACGTGGCCACCGCCGGCGGCTTCGTACTGGCAGCGGTACTGGCCGTCGCGGTGCATGGTTTCGGCCTGCACAACCGCATCCTCGGCTTCGCCCTGCTGGCCGCCACGGTGCTGATGTTCACCGGCGCCCTGTTCGTTGCCAGGCGCCGCCTGAATCCGCCGGCGCGGCTGTCGAAAGGCCCGTGGATGCGCCTGCCGAAAAGCCTGCTGATGTTCGCTGCCAGCTTCTTCATCGCCACCCTGCCGGTGGCCGGGGTTCTGCCCGCTGGCTTTTCATGGCAGAGCAGCGGCGGCTGGGTCCTGGCGGCCATTCTCACCGTTGGCGTGGCCTGGGGCGTGTCCGAGCTGTTCTTCGGCATGACCTGGGGCGGGCCGATGAAGCACGCCTTCGCCGGTGCCCTGCACCTGGCCTGGCACCGCCGCGCCGAGCGTTTCGGTGGCGGTCGCTCGACCGGCCTGAAAGCGCTGGACCTGAACGACCCGAAAGCCCCCCTGGGTGTGGAAAAGCCCACCGACTTCACCTGGAACCAGCTGCTCGGCTTCGACGCCTGCGTACAGTGCGGCAAGTGCGAAGCCATGTGCCCGGCCTTCGCCGCCGGCCAGCCGCTGAACCCCAAGAAGCTGATTCAGGACATGGTCATCGGCCTGGCCGGCGGCAACGACGCCCACTTCGCCGGCTCGCCCTATCCGGGCAAGCCACTGGGCGAACACGGCGGCGGCCCGCACCAGCCGATCGTCTCGCTGCAGGGCAAGGCGCTGGTCGATGCCGACACCCTGTGGTCATGCACCACCTGCCGCGCCTGCGTCGAGGAATGCCCGATGATGATCGAGCACGTCGATGCCATCGTCGACATGCGCCGCCACCTGACCCTGGAAAAAGGCTCGACGCCGAACAAGGGCGCCGAAGTACTGGAAAACCTCATCGCCACCGACAACCCGGGCGGCTTCGCACCCGGTGGCCGGCTGAACTGGGCCGCGGACCTGAATCTGCCGCTGATGGCCGACAAGGGCAGCGCCGAAGTGCTGTTCTGGGTCGGCGATGGCGCCTTCGACATGCGCAACCAGCGGACCCTGCGTGCCTTCGTGAAGATCCTCAGGGCTTCGGGTGTGGACTTCGCGGTGCTCGGCCTGGAAGAACGCGACAGCGGCGACGTCGCCCGCCGCCTGGGCGACGAAGCGACCTTCCAGCAACTGGCCAAACGCAATATCGCCACTCTCAACCAATACCAGTTCAAGACCATCGTCTCCTGCGACCCGCACAGCTTCCACGTGCTGAAGAACGAGTACGGCGCCCTGGGCGGTAATTATCAGGTCATGCACCACAGCACCTTTATCGAAAACCTGCTGCAGCGCGGCACCCTGACTCTTGGCAAGCACAAGGGCGGCTCCGTCACCTACCACGACCCCTGCTACCTGGGCCGCTACAACGGTGAGTACGAGGCGCCGCGCGCGGTGCTCAAGGCCATCGGCATCGAGGTGAGGGAGATGGAGCGCTCCGGCTTTCGCTCGCGCTGCTGTGGCGGTGGCGGCGGCGCGCCGATCACCGATATCCCCGGCAAGCAGCGGATTCCCGACATGCGCATGGAAGACATCAAGGAGACCGGCGCCGAACTGGTGGCCGTCGGCTGCCCGCAGTGCACCGTGATGCTCGAAGGCGTGGTGGAACCGCGCCCGCAGATCAAGGACATCGCCGAGCTGGTCGCCGAGGTGCTGATCGAAAGCGAAGTGCCCCAGAAGAAACCCGTCGCGCAACCCACTGCCGTGGAGGTGGCCTGAATGAGTGACATCATCCGCCGTGACCCGCGCGCCGAGCGCATCGCCCGCAACCGCCTGCACCCGCTGCACGCGGCCCTGCAGCCCCAGCAGATTCAGTGGATGGGGCCGAACGGCATCGTCCGCAAGAACCCCCATGCGGCAGCGGCCGGTTTCATCGGCCCGGCCGGCATCAAGCGCATCGACCGCAGCGGCGCCCAGCAGGGCGGCAGCGGCAAGCGCCAGACCGGCAGCGCCCAGGTACAGCTGCCGCTGCATGTGGTCGAGCAGCCGGCGTTCGTCATCGCCGTGGTACCGGATATGGTCGGTGGCCGCCTGAGCAGCCACGACAAGGACCTGCTCGGCCTCGCCCATCAGCTGGCCGGCCAGGAAGGCGCCGTGCTGGCCGTGGTATTCGGTGAGCACAAGGAATCCGCGTTCGACAGCGCCGGCGTCGACCGCCTGCTGCAGCTGGCAGGCGACGAATACAGCGGCTACTCGCCCGAACAGCGGGTGCTGGCCCTGCGCGCCGTCGACAGCCAGTTCAACCCGCGCCATTGGCTGCTCCCGGATAGCCGCACCGGCGGTGGCGAACTGGGCCGGCGGCTGGCCTCCAGCCTGGGCGAGCGCCCGGCCACCCGCGTCTGGCAGGTCAAGGATGGGCAAAGCACCGGCCGCGCCGGTGCGGGCCGCGAGGATATCGCGCGGACGGCGCCGCGGCTGATCCTGGCCGCCGCCGAGTGCGCCGAGCCGGTCAGCGAAACCCGCCACGAGGCACGCCAGGTCGAGCTGTCGACACAGGTGGCGCGCAACCTGCCACGCATCGAGGACCTGGGCTCGGTCGCCGTCGACCCGGCGCAGATCCCCATGGCCGAATCCGAATTCATCCTGTCCGGTGGCAACGGCGTGAAGGACTGGGCGCTGTTCCACCGCGCTGCCGTCGCCCTGGGCGCCACCGAAGGTGCGTCGCGGGTGGCGGTGGACGACGGTCATATGCCGCGGGCCCGCCAGGTCGGCGCCACTGGCACCTGGGTCACCGCACGGGTCTACGTGGCAGTCGGTATCTCCGGGGCCATCCAGCACCTGCAGGGCATCGGTGCCTGCGACAAGGTGGTGGCGGTCAACCAGGACCCGGGCTGCGACATGATCAAGCGCGCCGACCTGGCGGTGATCGGCGACGCCGCCGCCATCCTCCAGGCACTGATCGAGCGCGTGGAAGCACATCGTAGCGGAGCCAAACGTGATGCGGCCTGAAGTCCTTGTCGCGGGCATGGCCCGCTCCCACACCCGCGAACTCGTGGGAGCGGGCCATGCCCGCGAAAAACAATACAGGGGGTCGCAGCATGACTGATCTGAACGTCGTCACCCTGGTGTCCATCGGTTCCCACCCTGCCTCGGGCCGGCCCCGACGTGCCGAGCAGGATGCCCGCGCGGTGGAGTTGGGCCTCAAGCTGGCCGGTGAAAAGCTCAACGTGGTGCATGCCGGCGACCCGCAGGAAGACACCCTGCGCGCCTACCTGGGCATGGGCCTGCCCGGCCTCACCGTACTCGAACAAAGCCGCGAGGCCGACGCCCTGCCGGCCCTGGCCGAGCACCTGCAACTGGCCAAGGCACAGCTGGTGCTGACCGGCAGCCAGGCGGAAACCGGCGAAGGCTCGGGCATGCTGCCCTACCTGCTGGCCGAACGCCTGGGCTGGCCACTGATCGTCGGCCTGGCGGAAGTGGAAAACATCGAGGGCGGCAGCGCCCAGGTGCTGCAGGCCCTGCCCCGCGGTCAGCGGCGGCGTCTCAAGGTACGCCTGCCCTTCGTCGCCAGCGTCGATGCGGCCGCACCGGCGGCGCGCCAGAGCGCCTTCGGCCCGGCCCGACGCGGTGCGCTGGAGCGGGAAGCAGTGGAACTGGTCGATGATCCGTTGTATGCCGATGCGCAGTGGCAGCCAGCTCGACCACGCCCCAAGCGCCTGAAGGTGATCAAGGCCAAGACCGGCGCCGAGCGCATGAAGGCGGCGACCGCGAAGGCCGCCGGCGGTGGTGGCCAGGTGATCACGGGCGTCTCGCCACAGGAAGGTGCAGAGGCTATCTTCAAGCTACTGCTGGATGAGGGCGTGCTGCGCTGACGGTACGCCGAATCGAACTTGCCACGAGGACAGCCACGATGATGCATACCGAACTGATCGACCAGGAAGACCTGCGTGAACGCCTGGTTGCCCTGGGTTTCAGCGTTCCCAGCGGCGCCACCGCCGAGCAGGCCTGCGAATACGCGGTGACCGGCCTGTGCCCGGAACGGGCCCTCGCCCTGCGCCATATGGTCGAAGACATCCTTGCCGGCAGCGCGACCGTGCTGCCGACCGTACGCGAAGCCATATCCCGTACCTTGCTACCGGCGTTGGTGCCACGTAGCTGACCCCTGTCGCGCCGCACGCCCAATGGAAACCGGTGTTGGCGTTTGATCACAAATGCTGTGCGCAGGCCTGTGGATAACCTGTTGGATAACAGCGCAACGCCGCCAGCCAAGGGTCCTCCGCTCAAATGCCGATGATTTGCCCGTGGACAACCCTGCGCCTTCCGGGAAAGCCTGGAGTCAGCGCGCTTTCGGCCCCCTCTTAATGATTAGTCTGGCAGCATCCTGTCCACAGAAATTTTGCGCACAAATACTCTGTGCATAACTGTGGATAATCTGTGAAAGACAGCGCAGACGCCACGGCTCTAGGGCGTCTGCGGGGATTGAGCATTTTCTGCGCAACGCAGGAAAAAAGGGTGGTGATCAGACCACCCGCACGCTGGCGAACGTCGACTCGCCTTGGGCACGACTCAGTGCCGCCATTGCCGTGGACGACTCGTGCAGCAGCTCATCGTGCACGGGCAGCAGGGCCACCACATTGGCGCTGCTACCGGCCCGCTCATCACGGGGCGGAATGCCAAAGTACTCGCGGTAGCACTTGGAGAAGTGCGGCGTGGATACGAAGCCGCACACCGACGCCACTTCGATGATCGACATCGAGGTCTGCTTGAGCAGCTGGCGGGCGCGGATCAGGCGCAGCTTCAGGTAATAGCGCGACGGTGAGCAGTGCAGGTATTTCTGGAACAGCCGCTCCAGCTGGCGACGCGATACATCGACGTAGAGTGCCAGCTGGTCGAGGTCGATCGGCTCCTCCAGATTGGCCTCCATCAGCGCGACGATTTCCTGCAGTTTCGGCTGGTTGGTGCCGAGCATGTGCTTGAGTGGCACGCGCTGGTGATCCTGCTCGTTGCGAATGCGCTCGTAGATGAACATCTCGGAGATCGCCGCCGCCAGTTCGCGGCCATGCTCGCGGCCGATCAGGTGCAACATCATGTCCATCGGCGCGGTGCCGCCGGACGAGGTATTGCGGTTGCGGTCGATGGAGAACAGCCGCGTGGTGATGGCGGCGCGGGGGAACGCCTCCTGCATGGCGGCGAGAAATTCCCAGTGCACGCTGCAATCGTAGCCATCGAGCAACCCGGCCTTGGCCAGCGCCCAGCTGCCGGTACACACCGCGCCCATCTGCCGGCCCTGGCGGGCCTGGGCCTGCAGCCACTGCACGTGGTCGCGGGTAACGCTGCGCTGAATGTCCACGCCGCCGCAGACGATCACCGCACTGAGCGCCGGGGCGCTGGCGGTACTGGCATCGGGGGTGATCTTCAGGCCGTCGCTGGCGCACACCGGCTGGCCGTCGAGGGTCAGGGTGTACCAGCGATACAGCTCCTTGCCGGAGAGCTGGTTGGCCATGCGCAGGGGCTCGACGGCCGATGCCAGGGAAATCAGGGTGAAGTTGTCCAGCAGGAGAAAGCCGATGGACTGGGGAACACGACTATGGAGCTGCGCTCCCTGATTGAACTGGGACATCGATGAACCCTCACGCTAACCAGGTTATGAGCCTTCATGGCGAGGCTCTGTTTTCTTGTAGGTACGCCTGACTGGCAGTCAAGCAGATGGCGTATATAACGCAAAGGCCATGCCGACCTTGAACGCACGTTCAATAAAGAACGACCTGGCGCTGGAAACTCCCGTTGGCGGGGCTCTGGCGAAGCGCCGAAGTGGCCTGGAAAACAGGCGCAATGTGCCATGCCACAAGGGCTTGAGCATTTTGGTAGCAGTGCCCGGCGTAACGGTGTTCCCCCACACTGTGAGCGGGTAACCGTAGCGGCCGAGAAAAACATGACTGACCGGTCACGCAGGCGACAAATCGGCCAACCTGCCACGTGCACCAAAAGCTGGCGAAGGCATCCTCGGTTGAGCAGAAAATGCTCACCGCCGTGCAGCCTGCTGCCTCCCCGATCGAAGGGCCAGTTTCGATCAGGCGAACGCTGATCGATTCCCTGTGGCCAATGCCGAGCGACGGGCCATAGCGCGATCCGAACGGCTGCCGGTCGGTGCCCTTTGCCTTTAGGATGCGCCGCCGAACAGCCTGAAAACGACCGCGACTGATACGCTTTTTGCCCACGACCAACAGCTTTACATACGTTTTTCTGCAATTCGCTGCAGCCCGCGTGGCTTCTGGCCTGCACTCGCTCGAAAGGCTGAGAACCGCGCCATGCGCGGCCTGCAGCCTTGGCCAAGAGCGGAAAGAATCTGTTATGGTTTTTTAGGTGACGGCTTCGTGTCGTCGCCCAACACGTCAGGGTCGTAATTCGATAATTGCCACGACCGCAAGACTATATCGTTGAGTCAGCCGATTTCGTCGCTGCCGCTCTTGACCAGGGAGGCAGACTGGGGCCCTCCGCTCCGGACCGAAGAACAGATAAGTGCTGGCTACCGCAACAGGGCGCCAGCCCAACAAGAAATTTCGGATGTACGCGCATCTCGGATGAGGTGTGAATACCCAAAGGATTGGGCTTCGTAACACTGCCAGAGGGTTTGGAAAGCAGTTTGCAGCACGGCAACGCATTACATCATTCGTCCCGTCCACCTATGGCGTTTGCCTCGGCAACCGCTCTGGGGCGCGCTCGAGTGCCTGCAGAACGCCATGTGACAGAACGCTGTCCAAACCCAGGAACCGTGTATATACCCACAAGCAAGAACAGTCTGCACTGCATGACGGGTGCCCGGTGGGCGCTCGGCAAGTTGCCTGTGACTGCTCTGATGTCTACTGAAGGGGAACCATCCCATGCAGTCTGGAAAAATCGTCGTCGAAAACCTCTACAAGGTATTCGGCGACAAGCCGCAAGATGCCATCGACCTGCTCAAGCAAGGCTGGAGCAAGGACAGGATCCTCGCTGAAAAGGGCGCCGTGATCGGCGTCAGTGACGTGTCGTTCAGCGTCGAAGAGGGCGAGATCTTCGTCCTGATGGGCCTCTCCGGCTCGGGTAAATCCACCCTGATCCGCCTGATCAACCGGCTGGTCGAACCCACCGCCGGCAATGTCTACATCGACGGCCAGAACGTCGCCAAACTCCCCAAGGACCAGCTCATCGATCTGCGTCGTCGCGACATGAGCATGGTCTTCCAGTCCTTCGCCCTGATGCCCTCGCGCACCGTTCTCGAAAATGCGGCCTTTGGTCTCGAAGTGGCCGGCAAGGGCCGCAAGGAACGTGAAGAACGCGCCATGCAGGTGCTCAAGCAGGTCGGCCTGGACACCTTCGCCGGCAAATTTCCCCATGAGCTCTCGGGCGGCATGCAGCAGCGGGTCGGCCTGGCCCGTGCCCTGGCGGTCGACCCGTCGATGATCATCATGGACGAGGCCTTTTCCGCCCTCGATCCACTCAAGCGCCGGGAAATGCAGGACATCCTGCTGGAACTGCAGAAGACCCACCGCCGCACCATCATCTTCGTGTCCCACGATATCGAGGAAGCGATGCGCATCGGCAACCGCATCGGCATCATGGAGGGCGGCAAGCTCGTCCAGGTCGGTACGCCGCAGGAGCTCATCGACAATCCCGCCAACGACTATGTGCGCAACTTCTTCGATACCGTCGACACCAGCCGCTATCTCACTGCAGGCCAGTTGAAGGCCAACAGCGTGCCGGTGTACGTGCACAACGGCAAGGCGCCCGACGCGCAGACCGTGTGCCGTGAGCTGCAGGCGCAGGACAAGCACTACGCCTTCATCGTCGACGAAGACAACAAGTTCCGCGGCTCCATCAGCCTGGAGAAGATCGCCCTGCTGGTCGAAGGCGGCGACTCCCCGGCGCTCGATGGCGACGTGCTGAAAGCCATCAGCCCGGTTCCCGAAGACCTGCCACTGGATCAGGTGATCAACCGCCTGGTGGACAACGAGGGTCCGATTCCGGTGGTCGACCAGGATGGCCATTACAGCGGCGCCATCAGCAAGGGCCGCCTCCTGACCCGCCTGCAGGGAGAATGACATGAGCGAGAAACTGGATCTGGGCAGCTGGGTGAACGACGCGGTTCAGCACATGCTGGACAACTACAGCGGCGTGTTCGACAGCATGGGCAGCGTGGTCAGCGGCTTCTCCGAAGCGATCGAGAACGTGCTGATGCTGCCGCCGGCATGGCTGCTGATCGCCATCTTCGTGGCCCTGGGCCTGTGGCGCATCGGCTTTCGCTTCGCGCTGTTCACCACCGTGGCCTTCGTGCTGATCGTGATGACCGGCTTCTGGGAGCAGACCGTGGTGACCCTCGGCCTGACCTTCTCGGCGACCCTGATCAGCCTGCTGATCGGCATTCCGCTGGGCATCTGGGCGGCCAAGAGCGAGCGCGTGTCGACCATCATCCGGCCGATCCTCGACTTCATGCAGACCATGCCGGCATTCGTCTACCTGATTCCGGCGGCCATGCTGTTCGGCCTCGGCCGGGTACCCGGCATCATCGCCACGGTGATCTTCGCCATGCCGCCGGCGGTGCGCCTGACCAGCCTGGGCATCCGCCAGGTCAACAAGGAAATCGTCGAGGCCGGCCAGTCGTTCGGCTGCAACAGCCGCCAACTGCTGTTCAAGGTGCAGCTGCCCAACGCCATGCCTTCGATCATGGCGGGCGTCAACCAGACCATCATGATGGCCCTGTCGATGGTGATCATCGCCTCGATGGTCGGTGCCGGCGGCCTCGGTAACGACGTGCTGGCGAGCATCCAGCGCCTGGACATCGGCCTGGGCTTCGAAAGCGGCATGGCCGTGGTGCTGCTGGCGATCATCCTCGACCGCATCACCGAAAGCTTCGGTACACCGCAGACCGCCGCAAACCGCGCGGGTTGGCTGAGCTGGCTGAGTGCGCGACTGCAGCGCCAGTAAAAGGCCATACTCAGCATCCTCTCAATCACACAAGGATTCGCGGATGAACATATTCCACAAAGCAGCGGGTGTCGGCCTGCTGTCCTGCGCCCTGGCCCAGGGCGCCTGGGCCCAGGAGCCGGCGAGCTGCAAGCAGGTGCGTTTCGCCGAAATCGGCTGGGCCGATATCGCCGCCACCACCGGCGTGGCCATGACCCTGACCGAAGGCCTGGGCTACACGCCACGCAAGACCATGGCCTCGGTGCCGATCGCCTTTACCGGTGTGAAGAACAAGCAGATCGACGTGTTCCTCGGCTACTGGGCACCCTCGATGGATTCGGTGATCGAGCCGTTCACCAAGGACAACAGCGTCAAGGTGCTGGCCAAGCCCAACCTGGAAGGCGCCAAGTACACCCTGGCGGTGCCGACCTACGCCGCCGAAGCGGGCCTGAAGAGCTTCCAGGACATCGCCAAGTTCAAGGATCAGCTGGGTGGCAAGATCTACGGCATCGAGCCGGGCAACGACGGCAACCTGCTGATCGACGGCATGATCAAGGGCGACAAGTTCGGCCTGGGCGACTTCAAGATGGTCGAGTCCAGCGAAGCCGGCATGCTCGTCCAGGTACAGCGCGCGATCCGCAAGAAGGAGCCGGTGGTGTTCCTCGGCTGGGCGCCGCACCCGATGAACACCCAGTACGACATGACCTACCTGTCAGGTGGCGATGACGTGTTCGGCCCGGACTACGGCGCCGCCAAGGTCTACACCGTGGTGCCCACCGACTACGAGGAGCGCTGCGCCAACGTCGGCAAGCTGCTGAACAACCTGCAGTTCAACGTCGAGATGGAAAGCCAGCTGATGGAGAAGGTCCTCGACAAGCAGGATCCTGCCGACGTCGCCAAGCAATGGATCAAGGCCAACCCGCAGGTGCTCGACGCCTGGCTGCAAGGCGTGACCACCTTCGACGGCCAGGACGGTGCGGCCGCCGTGAAGAAATTCGTCGGGCTCTGAGCCCGCACTCACCGCGACCCGCCTGCGCCTGGGCGGGTCAGGTACGGCAGGCGACGCGGCACGCATCGCCTGTCAGCCGGGGGCCCGAGCCCCCAGCGCCGGTGCCAACAGGGCGATGCCCTGCTCTGCACAGCTGGTGCCGCAAGGCCCGCGATCAGAACGAGCCAGTAAACCACCTGAACTGCCACTCACTGACGGAGCAAGACCTATGCACAATTTCAAACGCCTCTGCCTGCAGAGCCTCGGTGCCGCTGCCCTGGCCCTGGGCATGTCCGGTGCCATGGCCGCCGACAAGCCGGCCCTCAAGATCGGCTACGTGAACGGCTGGGACGACAGCGTCGCAGTCACCCATGTCGCGGGTGAAATCCTCAAGACCAAGCTCGGTTACGACGTGACCCTGCAGCCGGTGGAACCGGCGATCATGTGGCAGGGCATCGCCCGTGGCGATCTCGACGCCACCCTGTCCGCCTGGCTGCCGGCCACCCACGGCGAGTACTACGAGAAGCTCAAGGACAAGGTCACCGTGCTGGGCACCAACTACGACGGCGCCAAGATCGGCCTGATCGTGCCTGAGTACGTGGAAGCCAAGACCATCGCCGACCTGGAGAAGTACGCCAAGGACTTCGATGGCAAGATCACCGGTATCGATGCCGGCGCCGGCGTGATGCGCCGCACCGAAGAAGCGATCAAGGAATACGACCTCAAGAGCATCAAGCTGATGCCAAGCTCGGGGCCGGCCATGACCACCGCCCTGACCCGTGCGGAACGATCCCAGAAGCCGATCGTGGTGACGGGCTGGATCCCGCACTGGATGTTCGCGCAATGGAAGCTGCGCTTCCTGGAAGACCCGAAGAACGTCTTTGGTGAAGCCGAGCACGTCGACACCGTCGCCAACCCAAGCCTGAAAACCAAGGCACCGGAAGCCGCCGCCTTCCTGGAGAAGCTCTCCTGGAGCGCCGAGGAAGTTGGCGCGGTGATGCTGTCCATCCGCGACGGCGTGAAGCCGGACGAAGCGGCCAAGCAGTGGATCGAGAAGAACCCGGATCGCGTGGCCGAGTGGCTGAAATAAGCTGACGCCCGCTCCCCGTCGCTTCGACAAATGCCAGTCAGTGCGCTGACTGGCATTCTTGTTTCTGCCCTCTCACCCCCTATCGCTCGATACCTGACGGTTTGGCTTCCCTACCGCCGTATATTTTTGTATATAGCGGTATCGCCAGTGGCCGCCTCTCGCGGCCCTTCGCTCAGGAGCCCCCATGCGCCACCGCCTCGCTCGTTCGCTTCTCACCCTTTGCGCCAGCTTCGCCATGGCGGGCAATGCCCTTGCCGATCAGGTTCAGGTCGCTGTGGCGGCCAACTTCACCGCGCCCATGCAGGCCATCGCCAGCGCCTTCGAGCAGGACACCGGGCACAGCGTGCAGGCGTCCTACGGCGCCACCGGGCAGTTCTATGCGCAGATCAGCCATGGCGCCCCCTTCGAGGTGTTCCTGTCAGCCGATGACAGTACCCCCGTCAAGCTCGAGCAGGAAGGCCAGAGCCTGGAGGGCTCGCGCTTCACCTACGCCATCGGCAGCCTGGTGCTGTGGTCGCCAAAGGAAGGCTTCGTCGATGGCCAGGGTGCGGTGCTCGGCAAAGGCGATTTCAAGCACCTGGCCATCGCCAACCCGAAGGCGGCACCCTACGGCCTGGCCGCCACCCAGACCCTCGACAAGCTGGGCCTGAGTGAGGCAGTCAAGGGCAAGATCGTCGAAGGCCAGAACATCACCCAGGCGCTGCAGTTCGTGTCTACCGGCAACGCCGAGCTGGGCTTCGTCGCCCTCTCCCAGGTCTACAAGGACGGCCAGATCAGCAGCGGTTCGGCCTGGGTGGTGCCCGAAGCGATGTACCAGCCGATCCGCCAGGATGGGCTGATTCTCAGGAAAGGCGCAGACAACCCGGCAGCCAAGGCGCTGGTCGAGTACCTGAAAGGGCCGAAAGCCGCCGAAATCATCAAGGCCTACGGTTACCAGCTCTAGAGAGCATGTCGGAATCTCCTGCGGGTCGATGCAGCAAGGGGCTGCTATGTGGCGCAAGTGGCCTTTCGTAGGGTGGACGACGCTTTACCCGTCCACCGCTCTGCGATCGCAATGGTGGACAAAAAGAGCGTTGTCCACCCTACGCTGGGAGCGGCCGCTTCTGCCTTTTTACAGCCCTCCATTTGCAATGCCGGAACCTGCGTTGGAAGATCGGCTGCCGGCTCTGGCACCCGTCTCACCACCAACTCTTGAAAGGCCACTGCATGCCCCTGGGCCCAGACGACATCGCTGCCATCCTGCTCACCCTGGAGCTGGCCACCCTGACCACCGTGCTGTTGCTGCTGGTCGGCACGCCCATCGCCTGGTGGCTGGCGCGCACCGGGTCCTGGCTGAAGCGGCCGATTGGCGCGATCGTCGCCCTACCCCTGGTACTGCCGCCGACGGTGATCGGCTTCTACCTGCTGATCAGCATGGGGCCCAATGGCTTTTTCGGCCAACTGACCCAGGCCCTTGGCCTGGGCACCCTGACCTTCACCTTCACGGGGCTGCTGATCGGCTCGGTGTTCTATTCCCTGCCGTTCGTGGTGCAGCCCCTGCAGAACACCTTCGAAGCCATCGGCCGCGCGCCGCTGGAGGCGGCCGCCACCCTGCGCGCCGGGCCCTGGGATACCTTCTTCAGCGTGGTGCTACCGTTGGCCAGGCCAGGCTTTCTCACCGCGGCGATCCTCGGCTTCGCCCACACCGTCGGCGAATTCGGCGTGGTGCTGATGATCGGCGGCAATATTCCCGGCAAGACCCAGGTGGCCTCGGTGCAGATCTACAACCACGTGGAAACCATGGAATACGCCCAGGCGCACTGGCTGGCCGGCGGCATGGTGGCGTTCTCCTTCCTGGTGCTGCTGGCGCTCTACTCCAGTAACCGGCGCGGCCAGAAGGCCTGGATATGAGCGACAAGCAGATACAGGCACGCTTCACACTGGCTCACCCGGGCTTCACCCTGGAGGTCGACCTGCACCTGCCCGGTCGCGGCGTCAGCGCCCTGTTCGGTCATTCCGGCTCCGGCAAGACCACCCTGCTGCGCTGCGTCGCCGGCCTGGAACGCGCGGGCAACGGTTACCTGCGAATCAATGGCGACACCTGGCAGGACAGCGCCAGCGGCATCTGGCGACCGGCCCACCAGCGCCCGGTCGGCTACGTGTTTCAGGATGCCAACCTGTTCCCTCACCTGTCGGTGCGGCGCAACCTCGAGTTCGGTTTCAAGCGCATCGCCAGGGCCGAACGCCGCGTGCCCTTCGAGCAGGCAGTCGAGCTGCTCGGCATCGAGCACCTGCTCGAGCGCCTGCCGCAGCGGCTGTCCGGTGGCGAGCGCCAGCGCGTCGGCATGGCCCGCGCCCTGCTCACCAGTCCGCGCCTGCTGCTGATGGACGAACCCCTGGCGGCGCTGGATCTCAAGCGCAAGCGCGAGGTGCTGCCCTACCTGGAACGCCTGCACGACGAGCTCGACATTCCGATTCTCTACGTCAGCCACGCCCCGGACGAGGTGGCGCGCCTGGCCGATCACTTGGTGGTGCTCGACGAAGGCCGGGTCACGGCCAGCGGGCCGCTCAAGGAAACCCTGATCCGCAGCGACCTGCCGTTCATCTTCGAGGACGATGCCGAAGCGGTGATCGACGGCCAGGTCGAGCGCCACGACGCCCAGTACGACCTGCTCGACATCCGCCTTCCGGGCAGCACCGCCTGCCTGCGCCTGGCCCACGCGCCATTGCCGGCGGGCCGTCGGGTGCGCATCAAGATCAAGGCGCGGGACATCAGCCTGAGCCTGCAGCAGGCCCGCGACAGCAGCGTGCTCAACCTGCTGCCGGCAACGGTCGAACGCTGGTTCGACCTGCCCAATGCGGCGCACCGCCTGGTGGAACTGCAGCTGGGCGACCAGCGCATCATCGCGCGCATTACTCGCTACTCCTTCGATGGACTGGCTATCCGCGCCGGACAGCCGCTATGGGTGCAGGTCAAGTCGGTGTCGCTGCTGGCGTCCTAGGCGTATCGCGTAGAGAAACCTGGGTATCGCTGCGCTCAACCCAGGCTACGAACCGAGACGTGCGAGCCAGCGGGCGGCGCCACCTAGTCCATGCCCGCAAAGCGTTCGCGCGCATGGCGCGCTCCCACAGGATCACCACACGGCTCCATCCGTAGGGTGGGTGGAGCGGCGCCAAGCCAGATATTGGAATAGCCGCGATCCCGACGCGCCGCGTAGCCCGCCAGCCGATATCACGTGTTGCACCATTGGTGGGTTACGGCGCGCCCATCAAACTGCAATTCGCTGCTCGGCACGTCGCAGTAACTCACGCAACGCGGCCAACTGCCCGGCATCGCCTTCATCGAGCAATTGCTGGAGAGCATGCTCGAGCCGTTGCAAAGGCGGCGCGGCCGGCAGGTTGAGGTGGCGTGCGTCGAGTTCCTCGCCGCTGCAGACCAGCAGGGCAAAATGCACCACGTTCTCCAACTCGCGGGTATTGCCTGGCCAGTCATGCCGCTCCAGCACCCGCTGGGCAGCCAGCGTGATGCTCGGCAGGGGCAGGCGCAAACGCTGGGTGTAGATGCCGAGAAAGTACTCGGCCAGTGGCAGTACATCACCGACCCGCTCGCGCAACGGCGGCAACGCCAGGTGGCCATCACTGAGGTAATGGGCCAGGCGCTCGTCGAACTTGCCGGCCTCGACCGCCCGCCACAGGTCGATGCTGGTGGCCGCAACCAGCCGCACATCCACCGGCGTCGGCGCCGATGCCCCGACACGCCAGGCTTCGCCGGTTTCCAGCACGCCCAGCAACTGCGTCTGCAAGGGCAACGGCAGGTCGGCGATCTCGTCCAGATACAGGGTGCCGCCATTGGCCGAACCCAGCCAGCCGGCGCGGCTGCTCGGCGCGCCCTGATGGGCGCCGGCGGTGTGGCCGAACAGTTCGGCCTCGCCATGGTTGGGACTCAGGCTGCTGCAACTGAGCGCCACGAACAGGCCGGGGCGCTCGCTGGAACGATGGATATGCCGGGCCAACAGCTCCTTGCCCGTACCGGTTTCACCCTCGATCAGGATCGGCACTGGCAAGCCGGCGAGGCGCTCGACCTCCTCGCGCAAGCGCCGGGTACGCGGATCGATGAAGACCAGCGCCTTGGCACGGATGCTCAGCACGCTCTTGTCCGCGTCGGGAAAAATCAGCAACGAGGGGTCAGCTGCCGTAGACAGGCTCATAAATGGTTCTCCATGACGCTCAGGCCGCGTGGTGGCCACGCGGCGTGCTGCCGATCAGGCGCGTCTCAGGCACGCAGGCGCAGCTGTTGCTCGATGCGGCCCTGCAGGCGGAACAGGTGGGCGAAACCCTGATCCCAACGCTGGTGACCGGATTTCACGTTGATATGCCCGGCACCGCTGAGAATGGCGACTTCGCTGCCCCAGTCGCGGGCCAGCTCGATGGCGCGTGCCGCACTGGCTGCCGAATCGTTGTCCGAGCCCACCAGCTGGCTGGGGAATGGCAGAGCTCGACGGGGAATCGGCGCGAAGTTGCGCAGCGCCTCCGGGCAGTTGGCACGCTGCACATCGGCCGGTGCCACCAGCAGCGCACCCCGAACACGGCGCAGGGCAGCAGGTGATGCCTGGGCAGCCCAATGGGCGACGGTGACGCAACCCAGGCTGTGGGCGATGAGGATCGCCGGGCGCGGGTCGGCAGTGATCTGCTGTTCCAGCGCGGCAACCCAATCGTCACGGCGCGGCGTCAGCCAGTCGCGCTGTTCGACCCGCGCGCCATTGGGCAGGCTGCGCTGCCAATGGCTCTGCCAATGGTCATCGCCGGAGCCCTGCCAGCCCGGCACGATCAGGTAGCGAACCGCTTCACTGCGCATCATGGCGCCCTCCGTATCTGCTTGGCCTGCAGTGTACGAGCGCGGAAACCGATCTAAAAAGAATAAGAACTTATTTGCTTATTCCTTGCCAGCGACTCGCTGACAAATATGGATGATGCACCCGCATATATCCGAAAGACATATAAATGTTCTTAAACAGTATTTTTAAGAATATTTCAGCTCTCCTACTATCCGCTCCACGCCCCGCCGCCGACAGCCGTCGCCACACGATTCGAGGGCAAGGAGCCATGACCATGACCGCCACGCTTCGCAATCTGGAAGGCCAGGATGACGCCACCATCCTGCGTGAAATCCAAAGCGCCCTGAACGGCCTCAAGTTCGGTTCGGTGGAAATCACCGTGCACAACGGCCAGGTGGTACAGATCGAGCGCAAGGAGAAATTCCGTCTCCAGCAGCCTGGCAGCAAGAACGCCTGAGCGCCTTTCGCCACCCGACCACGGGCCGCCCGCATGAGCCGTTACCCGTGCTGCCGATGTAACCCGCGAATGCCGGCCTAGAGAGCAGACATCGCACCGCCAGACACGTATTCAGCATTTAGGAGCTTCACCATGTCCATCCGCCGTTTCGCACTCGCTGCACTTGCCAGCGCCCTGGTTGCCGGCCCGGTCGCCGCCCAGACCCTGCTCAACGTGTCCTACGACCCGACCCGTGAGCTGTACGTGGAGTACAACAAGGCCTTCAACAAGCACTGGCAGGAACTGGGCAACGAGCCGCTGACCATCCAGCAGTCCCACGGCGGCTCCGGCAAGCAGGCCCGCGCGGTGATCGACGGCCTGCAGGCCGACGTGGTGACCCTGGCGCTGTCCGGCGACATCGACGCGCTGAACCTCAACCAGCCGCTGATCGACAAGGACTGGCAGAAACGCCTGGCCGACAACAGCACGCCGTACACCTCGACCATCGTGTTCCTGGTGCGCAAGGGCAACCCGAAAGGCATCAAGGACTGGGATGACCTGGTCAAGGATGGCGTGGAAATCATCACCCCGAACCCGAAAACCTCAGGCGGCGCGCGCTGGAACTTCCTGGCCGCCTGGGCGTACGCCAAGAAGAAATACGGCAGCGACGAAAAGGCCCTGGAATACGTGACCGAGCTGTACCGCCACGCGCCGGTGCTCGACACCGGCGCCCGTGGCGCGACCATCAGCTTCGTGCAGCGTGGCCTGGGCGACGTGCTGCTGGCCTGGGAAAACGAAGCCTACCTGTCGCTGGCCGAAGAAGGCGGCGATCAGCTGGAAATCGTCACCCCGTCGCTGTCGATCCTCGCCGAGCCGCCGGTGGCCGTGGTCGACAGGAACGTCGACCGCAAGGGCACCCGCAAGGCCGCCGAAGCCTACCTGCAGTTCCTGTACAGCGAGGAAGGCCAGCGCATCGCCGCGAAGAACTTCTACCGCCCCCGTGACGCCAAGGTGGCGGCCGAATTCAAGGATCAGTTCAAGGAGCTGGAGCTGGTCACCATCGACAAGGACTTCGGTGGCTGGGCCAAGGCGCAACCGAAGTACTTCGATGACGGCGGCGTGTTCGACAACATCTTCCAGAAGATCAACCAGTAAGTTCAGCTGATCGATCGCGCCCGTCACTCCCCGTGGAGCGACGGGCTTTGCCGTGGACCTGAGCAAAAGGACTCACCATGTCTCGTCGAACTTCCTCGGTCATACCCGGCTTCGGGCTGACTCTGGGCTACACGCTTACCTACCTGGCGCTGATCGTGCTGATCCCCCTGGGCGCCATGTTCCTGTTCTCCATGCAGCTGTCCGCCGAACAGTGGTGGAGCCTGCTCAATAATCGCCAGCTGCAGTTCTCCCTGAAGCTGTCGTTCGGCACCGCCCTGGCCGCGGCCCTGCTCAACGGCATTCTCGGCACCATCATCGCCTGGGTGCTGGTGCGCTACACCTTTCCCGGCCGGCGCCTGATCGACGCCATGGTCGACATGCCGTTCGCCCTGCCCACCGCCGTGGCCGGCATCGCCCTGACCGCGCTCTACGCGCCCAATGGCCTGATCGGCTCGCTGTTCCCGTTCAAGATCGCCTACACGCCCCTGGGCATCACCCTGGCCCTGGTGTTCGTGACCCTGCCGTTCGTGGTGCGCACCCTGCAGCCGGTCCTGGCCGATATTCCCAAGGAAGTCGAAGAGGCCGCTGCCTGCCTGGGCGCCAAGCCGTTCCAGGTATTTCGCCATGTGCTGCTGCCCAGCCTGTTGCCGGCCTGGTTGACCGGTTTCGCCCTGGCCTTCGCCCGTGGCGTGGGTGAGTACGGCTCGGTGGTGTTCATCGCCGGCAACATACCGCTGAAGACCGAGATCCTGCCGCTGCTGATCGTCTCCAAGCTGGACCAGTACGACTATCCGGGCGCCACCGCCATCGGCGTGATCATGCTGGTGGTCTCGTTCATCCTGCTGCTGCTGATCAACATCCTGCAGCGCCGCATCCAGCCGCAACTCTGAGGAGCCCGTCATGAGCCTTGCAACCCTTGGCAAGAACGCGGCGCGCCCAGCGAGCCGCTCCCCCGGCGCCATCGCCCTGATCGTCGTGGCCTGGGCGGTATTCGCAGTGATCCTGCTGCTGCCGCTGTACATCGTGCTGAGCCAGGGCCTGAGCCGTGGCCTGGCATTCTTCTGGGAAGCCATCAGCGAGCCGGACGCCATTTCCGCACTCAAGCTGACCCTGCTGGCCACCGCCATCTCGGTGCCGCTCAACCTGGTGTTCGGCGTGGCCGCCGCCTGGGCGGTGACCAAGTTCGAGTTCCGCGGCAAGAGCCTGCTGATCACCCTGATCGACATGCCCTTCTCGGTATCGCCGGTGGTCGCCGGCCTGATCTACGTGCTGCTGTTCGGTTCGCAGAGTTTTCTCGCGCCCTACCTGCAGGACCACAACCTGCAGATCGTCTACGCCGTGCCGGGCATCGTGCTGGCGACCATCTTCGTGACCTTTCCCTTCGTGGCCCGCGAGCTGATCCCGCTGATGGAGGAACAGGGCACCACCGAGGAGGAGGCCGCGCGCCTGCTCGGCGCCAACGGCTGGCAGATGTTCTGGCATGTCACGCTGCCTAACGTAAAATGGGCGCTGATTTACGGCGTGGTGCTGTGTACGGCCCGGGCGATGGGCGAGTTCGGAGCGGTATCGGTGGTTTCCGGGCATATCCGCGGCTACACCAACACCCTGCCGCTGCATATCGAGATTCTCTACAACGAATACAACATGGTCGCCGCGTTCAGCGTGGCCATCCTGCTGCTGGTGATGGCCCTGATCGTGCTGCTGCTGCGCCAGTGGAGCGAAGCGCGCCTGAGCCGCCAGCTCAAGGCGAACGACGATTGAACCCCTTTTGCCGGCGCCGCGCCCCCTGCGCGAACCGGCCAGACAGACACAGGTAGACACCATGAGTATCGAAGTCAGCGGCATCAACAAGCACTTTGGCCAGTTCAATGCGCTCAACAACATCAACCTGAACATCCAGAGCGGCGAGCTGGTCGCCCTGCTCGGCCCGTCCGGTTGCGGCAAGACCACCCTGCTGCGCATCATCGCCGGCCTGGAAACCCCGGACAGCGGCAACATCGTGTTCCACGGCGAAGACGTCTCCGAGCACGACGTGCGTGATCGCAAGGTCGGTTTCGTGTTCCAGCACTACGCCCTGTTCCGCCACATGACGGTGTTCGACAACGTCGCCTTCGGCCTGCGCATGAAGCCCAAGGGCGAGCGCCCCAACGAGAGCACCATCAAGAAGAAGGTCCATGACCTGCTCGGCCTGGTGCAGCTCGACTGGCTGGCCGACCGTTACCCGGAGCAGCTCTCCGGTGGCCAGCGCCAACGTATCGCCCTGGCCCGCGCCCTGGCGGTGGAACCGAAGGTGCTGTTGCTCGACGAGCCCTTCGGCGCCCTCGACGCCAAGGTGCGCAAGGAGCTGCGCCGCTGGCTGGCGCGCCTGCACGAGGAAGTGCACCTGACCAGCGTGTTCGTTACCCACGACCAGGAAGAAGCCATGGAAGTGGCCGACCGCATCGTGGTGATGAACAAGGGCGTGGTCGAGCAGATCGGCTCGCCGGCCGAGGTGTACGAAAAGCCGGCCAGCGACTTCGTCTACCACTTCCTCGGTGATGCCAACCGCCTGTACGTCGGCGACGATCATCACGTGCTGTTCCGCCCCCACGAAGTGAGCCTGTCCAGCGAGGCGCTGGACGGTCACCAGGCCGGCGAGGTACGGGATATCCGCCTGCTTGGCGCCATCACCCGCATCACCCTGAAGGTCGAGGGCCAGGACGAGCTGATCGAAGCCGAAGTCGCCAAGGATCACCTCAGCCTCGACAACCTCGCCCGCGGCACCACCCTGTACTTCAAGCCCAAGGGCGGCAAGCCGGTGAGCACCGGCGTGTAACAAGAGCCGCAGGCGAGAACGCCCTGGCCACGCAGCCAGGGCGTTTTCATTTACGCCTTCGCCATCAGGGACCATGGGACGATTCAAGGAGAACGCGGAAGATCCCTGGCTTGGCGAACTGCCCAACTTTGTGGGAGCGGGCCATGCCCGCGAAATCACGGCCATGGGCCGTTCCCACAGGAGTTGCGGGCAAAGACCAAGCGCCCGCCACCACAACATCCCACAAACGCTGCTTTCTCTTAGAGCCTGTTCAAAGTCTCGCGAGCTAGAGCAATGCAAGGCCCAGGCGGCCCCACAAAAACAGGCGAGGACCGGTCGGAGTCGCGCCCGACTTTACGAGCTGTAAATGAGCAGTCCGACTGGGCTGGCAATCCAGCCTGTTTTTTAACGCAGCAGTGCCGACGCGCAGCAGACTTTGAACAGGTTCTCAGGCCACCTTGCGCTCACGTATGCAGGTCGGCCCGGCACGTTCGACCACTTCATGCTCGATTTCCGGGCGCAGGCCGAGCAGAAAGGCCGCTTCGGCGACCACGAACAGCGGCCCGATGATCAGCCCCATCAGGTCGTCGACGAACGCCGGCTTGCGGCCTTCATAGGAGTGGCCGATGAACTGGATGATCCAGCCGACCACGAACAGTCCCAGGCCCATGCTCAGCCACAGCGCCGTACCGGCCATCGCCAGCCCTGCGCTGAACCACAGGCACAGGCCCAGCAGGGCGCCCATCACCACACCAAAGCGAAGGTCCAGGCGCAAATAGAACAACGTGCTCAGCAGCGCAGCCAGGGCCGCAGGCGACAGCCACAGGCCGCCCAGCAGCAGGCCCGGGCGCGACAGCAGCACGGTGACGGCCAGCACGATCATCGGAATGCCGACGAAATGGGTGACGATATTGCGCCGGTCGCGGTGATAGGCCGCGTATTGGGCGAGGTGATCCACCAGGGTTTTCATTGTTGTTATCCTCTCGGGGTGCGTACTGCCTCATCATGGCGCGGCTTGCGCAACAGCACTGTCAGCTAGCCGACAAAGCGGAATCCCCATGACCGATCTGCGCGACACCCTGCTTCAGGGCCAATGGTTCGCCGCGTTGCCGCAGGCCTTGCAGCAGGCGTTGCTGAGCCAGGGCCGGCGGCTCAATCTGGAGGCCGGGCAACGTCTGTTCAGCCGAGGCGACGCGCCCAGCGGGCTGTATGCCGTGCTGTCCGGCGCCATGCGCGTCGGCAGTGTGGATGCCGACGGCAAGGAGGCGCTGCTGGTGCTGGTGGAAGCGCCCCACTGGTTCGGCGAGATCGCCCTGTTCGACGGCCAGCCGCGTACCCACGACGCCGTTGCCGAAGGCGCCGGCAGCCTGCTGCACGTGCCCCAGGCGGGCCTGCTGAGCCTGCTCGATACGCATCCTGCCTATTGGCGCGACCTCGCCCTGCTGATGGCCCACAAGGTGCGCCTGGCCTTTATCGCGCTCGAGGAGATCAGCCTGCTGCCCGCCGCACAACGCCTGGCGCGGCGCCTGCTGCTGATCGCCGAGGACTATGGCGAAAGCCAGGGCCCGCGGCGCGTCATCCACCTGTCCCAGGAGCAATTGGCGGCCATGCTGGCAATCTCCCGGCAGACCGCCAATGGCGTGCTCAAGGAGTTGCAGGCACGGGGCATCGTCAAACTGACCTACGGCGAGATCGAGATTCTCGATCTGCACGCACTGCGCGAGGCCGCGCACTGAAGCATGAAGCTTTTGTGACAGCCGAACCAATGGCCAAGCGCCATGTCCTTATTGATTCTCTGAACCACAGGCCGGCTGGCTGAGCCAGCGGCCGCCAACCACCCGGGATGCCGTTGCCAGACTCTGACCCCATCGACCTGCCCAGCGTACTCGCCGGCCCGCTCCTGCGCCGGCTGGAGCCCGATCGCCTGGTGCTCTGGCTGGTCGCCAGCCGCCCGCTGCAGCTGACCTTGCGCCTGGCGCCGGGCGACCGGGCCGAACGCGATCACCCGCTAGACGACGACGCCTGCCAGCGCCTGGCGGTCGGCGAGCGTGCGGTCATCCACCTGATCGACCTGCACCTCGATACGCCGCTGCCGCAGGACGAGCTGATCGCCTACGACCTGCTGGTCGACGGCCAGCAGGGCATCGCCGACTGGGCCGCGCACCTGCTGTATGACGGCGCGACGCGGCCCAACTTCGTGCTGCGCTCGCGCATCGACCACCTGCTGCACGGCTCCTGCCGCAAGCCACACCATGCCGCCAACGATGGCCTGCTGTGCGCCGATCGGCTGCTGGCGGCGCCCCATGCGCCGGGCGAACGGCCAGCCCTGCTGATGCACAGTGGTGATCAGGTGTACGTCGACGATGTCGCCGGGCCGATGCTGCGCGCCATCCACCAGCTGATCGAGCGCCTGGGCCTGTACCACGAGAAACTCGAAGGCGCGGTCGTCGATAACAGCGCCGATCTCTATGGCCACCCGGCCAGCTATTACCACCGTGCCGACCTGCTGCCCGCGCTGAAGAGCAACGAGACCCTGCGCGAACGCTTCTTCGGCGGCAGCGAAAAGCCCATCTTCACCAGCGCCAATGCCGACAACCACTTGGTCACCCTGGCCGAAGTGCTGGCCATGTACCTGCTGGTGTGGTCGCCCACGCCCTGGTTGCTGCTCGACCGCGAAGCGCCCGAGCTGAGCACCGAGGATGCCCAGCGCTACGACCGCGAGCGCGCCTGCATCGCCGCGTTCGTCGCCGGCCTCGGCGATGTGGCAAGGGTACTGGCGCACCTGCCGAACCTGATGATCTTCGATGACCACGACATCACCGATGACTGGAACCTGTCGGCCCAGTGGGAGGAGACCGCCTACGGCCATCCCTTCTCCAAGCGCATCATCGGCAACGCGCTGATCGGCTACCTGCTGTGCCAGGGCTGGGGCAACGATCCCGACGCCTTCAGCGAGCCCCTGGCCAATGCCCGGGCACTGTGCGAACGGGCCAGAGGCGTCGGCCTGGACAGCCCGGCCCAGGATCGCCTGATCGACCAGCTGATGGGCTTCCAGCACTGGCACTACGTGCTGCCCAGCAGCCCGGCGCTGCTGGTACTCGACACGCGCACCCGGCGCTGGCGCAGCGAGCGCAACCTCAGGCGGCCGTCGGGCCTGCTCGACTGGGAAGCGCTCAGCGAACTGCAGCAGAACCTGCTCGACCACCCGAGCGCCATCATCGTTTCGCCGGCGCCGATGTTCGGGGTCAAGCTGATCGAGGCCGTGCAGCGGGTATTCAGCTGGGCCGGCCATCCGCTGATGGTCGATGCGGAAAACTGGATGGCCCATCGCGGCGCCGCCAGCGTGATGATGAACATCTTCCGCCACTCGCGCACGCCGCGGGACTACGTGGTGCTGTCCGGCGACGTGCACTACTCGTTCTTCTACGAGGTCAAGGTGCGGCACCGGTCGCGCGGCCCGACCATCTGGCAGATCACCAGCAGCGGCGTGAAGAACGAATTCCCACGCCGCCTGCTGGACGTCTTCGATCGCCTCAACCGCTGGCTCTACGCGCCCTGGTCGCCGCTCAACTGGCTGACCAAGCGCCGGCGCATGCAGGTCTTCCCGCATATCCCCAAGCACAGCAAGTCAGGCGAGCGCCTGTGGAATTCTGCCGGCCTCGGCCAGGTGCTGTTCAATGCCGAAGGCCAGCCCAGCCGCGTATTCCAGCTCAACGCCGACGGCTCGCCGCGCACCGAATTCATCGATGACCGTGATCAGGTGGCCGAGCCCAGCGAAGCGGCGAAACGCGTTTAACCCCAGGGCGGTAGCGGGTTAAAGACGCGTCCAGGTCTCGAAGCTGTGCGCAGGCGCCGACTCGGTGGCCGGCTGCTCGTCGCGCTCGATACGCTGCCACTGCGCCTCGTCGAACGCCGGGAACCAGGCATCCCCCTGCGGCTGCAGCGCCACGCGGGTCAGGTACAGGCGGTCGGCAACCGGCAGCGCCTGCTCGTATAGCTGCGCGCCGCCGATCAGCATCACCTCGTCGGCGCCCTGCTCGCGGGCCCAGGCCTCGGCGCGCTGGTGTGCGGCCTCGACCGTGGCGAACACTTCGGCGCCTTCGAGCGTCAGGCCGGCCTGGCGGCTGACCACCAGATTGAGGCGGCCCGGCAACGGCCGGCCCAGCGAATCCCAGGTCTTGCGACCCATGATGATCGGCTTGCCGAGGGTCTTGGCCTTGAAGTGCTTGAGGTCCGCCGGCAGGTGCCAGGGCAGTTGGTTATCGCGGCCGATCACGCGGTTTTCGGCGAGGGCGGCGATCAGGCAGAGGGGGAGTCGAGTGGTCATGGCGGCGAGCATAGCAGAGCCCGCCATGGGCCCGCATGACTTGCCGCATTGTCATCGTCACGCCATGGTTGTCGGTGCAGGCTGTTGGCAACCCATCAGCCAACATCGCTCAGGAGAGATGCCCGATGCCCCTACGCCAGCCCCGCATGCTACTGCTCAGCGCCTTGCTCGCCCTGCCCTTCACGGCGAATGCCGACACCTGGGAAGCGCCCGCCGGCAAGCGCGCCGACGATGGCAAGCCGCTGATCATCGCCCACCGTGGCGCCAGCGGTTACCTGCCCGAGCACACCCTCGCCGCCTATGCGGTCGCGGTGCTGCAGGGCGCCGACTATGTCGAGCCCGACCTGGTGATGAGCAAGGACGGCCAGTTGTTCGCCCGCCACGACAACGAGCTGGGCCTGACCACCGACGTGGCCCAGCACCCGGAATTCGCCGACCGCAAACGCAAGGCCAGCATCGACGGCGTCGAGCTCGACGGCTGGTTCAGCGAGGACTTCACCGCGGCCGAACTGAAACGCCTGCGCGCCATCGAGCGGATTCCCGATATTCGCCCGGGCAACACACGCCTGGATGGCCAGTTCGAGATTCCGACCCTGCAGGAAATCATCGACCTGGTGAAGGCGCTGCAGGTCAGCCAGGGCCGCGAGATCGGCCTGTATATCGAGACCAAGCACCCCGCGCACTTCCAGAAGCTCGGCCTGGCCATGGAAAAGCCGCTGGTCGAGGCACTCGCCCGCAACGGCTATCGCGATGCAGAGGCGCCGGTGTTTATCCAGTCCTTCGAAGTCAGCAACCTGAAGGCGCTGCGCCAGCTCGGCTCGCTGCGCCTGGTGCAGTTGTACGGCAAAGGCCAGCCCCAGGATCAGGTGGAGCAGGGCAACCCGCTGACCTACGAGCAGATGGCCACGCCGGCCGGGCTCAAGGCGGTCGCCGGGTACGCCAACGGCGTCGGCCCGGACAAGGGCTACGTGATCCCTCGCAAACCGGACGGCAGCCTGGGCGAGCCGACGCGCTTCGTCGCCGACGCCCACGCCGCCGGCCTGGTGGTGCATCCCTATACCTTCCGCGCCGAGAATCAGTTCCTGCCTACCGATCTGCAGCGTGGCAGCGCCCCGGCAGAACGCGGTGATATCGACGCCGAGCTGCGCGCCTTCCTGGCCACCGGGATCGATGGGCTGTTCATCGATCAGCCGGATATCGCCGTGCGCCTGCGCGAGGCCGCCGGCCGTTAACTGCGAGCTGTTGTCATTCACCACGCAGCGGGTATGCTCCCGGAGACCGACACTCACCGGGAGATCGCGTGTCCCTACCCAAGCTGCAACGCCTCTGGCTCTGCGAGGCCGTGCGCCTGCGCGAAGAACATGCCGGCCTGCTCGAAGACGGCGAAGCCAACCGTCGCGCCCAGGTGGCCGGCGGTGACCTGGCCACCCGCATCGAAACCCGGGCCCTGCTGCTGGCTGAACGTGATGGCCAGCAACAGGCGCAACGCCATTGGCTGCAAGGCGCGCGCCTGGCCCTGCTGCTGCTCGGCCTGCTGGCCCTGGCCAGTGGCGCTGGCCTGGCGGTAGCTGCGCTGGGCGACGGGCAAACGCCGGTCAACGTGTTCTGGGCCCTGGGCAGCCTGCTCGGCCTGCATATTCTGATGTTACTCGGCTGGCTGATCGGCCTGCTGATCGGCGGCGGCCACGGCCCGGTGCTCGGCCGCCTGTGGCTGTGGCTCAGCGAGAAACTGGCCCGTGACGCCAGCGCGCTGCACACCGGCCCCGCCCTGGTCCTGCTGCTGCGTCGCCAGCGCCTCAATCGCTGGCTGGTCGGCATGGCCGTCCATGGGCTATGGCTGGTGGCGCTGACCACCGCCCTGGTGATGCTCCTGGCGTTGCTCTCCACCCGCCGCTACGGCTTCGTCTGGGAAACCACCCTGCTGGGCAGCGACACCTTCGTCGCCCTGACCCAGGCCCTCGGCGCACTGCCTGGCCTGCTCGGTTTTCCGGTACCCGATGCCGCCACCATCCGCGCCAGCGGCGACAGCCCACTGCCCCTGGAGGCCGCTCGCCATGCCTGGGCCGGCTGGCTGATCGGCGTGCTGGTGATCTATGGCGTACTGCCACGCCTGCTGCTGGGGCTGCTGTGCCTGTGGCGCTGGCGTAGCGGTGTGTCACAGTTGCAACTGGACGTCGACCTGCCCGGTTACGACCTGCTGCGCGAGCGCCTGCAACCCAACAGCGAGCGCCTGGGCGTCTGCGATGCCGAGCCGGCGCAGCTTTATCAGGTGCGGGCCGCGGCTGGCGTCGACACCAGCAGCGGTGCGTTGCTGGTGGCCATCGAGCTGGATGACCGCCGCCCCTGGCCACCGCTGCTGCCCAAGTCGGTGGCCGACGCCGGCATCATCGACAGCCGCGAACAACGCCGCCAATTGCTCGACCAGCTCACCCGCTTTCCGCCGGCGCGCCTGGCCATCGCCTGCGACCCGCGGCGCTCGCCGGACCGCGGCAGCCTGGCGCTGCTCGTCGAGCTGGCCCGTTGCGCCGGCGCCACCCGTATCTGGCTGCTGCAACCGCCCCAGGGCGAAACCCTCGACAGCGAGCGCCTGGGCGACTGGCACAAGGCACTGGACGACCTGCAACTGGCCCATCGCGACAGCTCGCCCCTGACCTGGCTGGAGACTGGCCATGACTGACTTGCTGCGCACTGTTCGCTCCGCGCCTGAGTCCGCCCTGCGACTCGCCGTGGTCGGCCATACCAACGTCGGCAAGACCTCACTGCTGCGTACCCTGACCCGTGATGTCGGCTTTGGCGAGGTGTCCCATCGCCCCAGCACCACCCGCCACGTCGAGGGCGCGCGCCTGTCGGTAGACGGCGAAGCGCTGCTGGAGCTGTACGACACACCGGGCCTGGAAGATGCCATCGCCCTGCTCGACTACCTCGACCAGTTGGACCGCCCCGGCGAGCGCCTCGACGGCCCGGCGCGCCTGGCGCGCTTCATGGAAGGCAGCGAGGCACGCCAGCGCTTCGAACAGGAAGCCAAGGTGCTGCGCCAGCTGCAGGCCTCGGACGCCGGGCTGTACGTGATCGACGCCCGGGAGCCGGTGCTGGCCAAGTACCGCGACGAACTGAACGTGCTGGCCATGTGTGGTCGGCCGCTGCTGCCGGTGCTGAACTTCGTGGCGGGCGCCAACCACCGCGAAGACGACTGGCGCGAAGCCCTGGCGCGCCTGGGGTTGCATGCCCTGGTGCGCTTCGACAGCGTGGCGCCGCCGCTCGATGGTGAGCGCCGCCTGTACGAAAGCCTGGCGCTGATGCACGAGAAGTCGCGCCCGCAATTGCAGCGCTTGATCGACGATCACGAAGCCCAGCGCGTGGCCCGCCACCGCAGCGCCAAGCGCCTGATCGCCGAATTGCTGGTCGACTGCGCCGCCTGCCGGCGCAGCGTCGCCAACCAGCCGGAGCTGGCCAAGAGCGCCATCGAGGCGCTGCGCGCTCAGGTGCGCCAGCGTGAACAGCGCTGCGTGGAAGCCCTGCTGCGCCTGTACGCCTTTCGCCGCGAGGACGCCCGCGCCGATGACCTGCCCTTGCTGGACGGCCGCTGGGGCGAGGATCTGTTCAACCCGGAAACCATCAGGCAGCTGGGCATCCGCCTGGGTGGCGGCGCCGCGGCGGGTGCAGCGGCCGGCGCTGGTGTCGATCTGCTGGTCGGCGGCCTGACCCTGGGCACCGCTGCCCTGGCCGGCGCGCTGCTCGGCGGTGGCGCGCAGACCCTGCGCAACTACGGCTCGCGTCTCAAGGGCAAGCTCCAGGGCCAACGCGAGCTGACCGTCGACGACGCCGTGCTGCGCCTGCTCGCCCTGCGCCAGGAGCACCTGCTGGCCGCGCTGGATCAACGCGGCCACGCGGCCGTCGAAGCGGTACGCCTCGGTGCCCTGCAGGACAGCCAGTGGCGCGAAGGCAAGCTGCCGGGCGCCCTGCGCGTCGCCCGGGCCCGGCCGGAGTGGTCGTCGCTGAACCCCGGCGCGCGCCTCGATCAGGTCGAGCGGCTGGAACAGGTCGAGCGCCTGGCCCGGGAAATCGGCTCGGCACCGAGCGGGTCATGACCTTCTGCGCAGAGCTGGCCGCCGTGCTGGCCCGCGAATTGAGCAGCGGCAACCGCCTCGGCCAGGCGCCGCATCGCGCCGGCTGGCCGCAGCCGGACTCGCTGTTCGCCGCCCTGAGCGAGGATTTCAAGAGCGACCTCAAGCACCTGCCGGCCTGCCTGCAACATGGCCATTGCAACGACCCGCATTACGGCTGGTACGAGGAACTCTACTGCCGTGATCACCACCACCTGCTGGTTGCCGGGGTGCCCAGACCCGGCCGCCGCTGAACCCGAGCCCAGACCGATGCCCATCGCCAATCTGTTCCGTGACAGCGCGCCGCCTGCCCAGGGCGAGCGCTTCGACACCCTGCTCAGCCATCGCAACCTGGTGATCGAGCGCATCCTCAGCTCGTCACGTATCGAATCGGTGGACTACGTGCAGGAGCAGGATGAATGGGTGCTGCTGGCCCGCGGCGAAGCGCGCATGACGGTAGCGGGAGAAGCTGTCGAGCTGACTGCCGGCGATCACCTGTTCCTGGCAGCCGGCACGCCCCACCGCGTAGAGCGCACCAGCGACGGCGCACTGTGGCTGGCCATCCATCTGCATCCTGGCAATGGCGTTTGACTGTGGGAGCGCGCCATGCGCGCGACCATCTGTGGGTATCGCCCCGTAGGGTGGAAGACGCTTCACCTACGCGGCCCGACCCTTCCAGCACGAACAATCACCTCAACTCAGCGCCTGAGCAGGCTGGTCCACAGCGTCGCCGCGACGATCAGCAAGCCACCGATCCATGCCTGCACGCTCAATTGCTCGCTGAGCCACAACACGGCGAACAGCGCACCGAACAGCGGCTCGCTGCCCATCAACAACGACACTCGGGTCGGGCTGCTACGGCGCAGCGCGTAGTTCTGCACGAAGAACGCGAACAGCGTGGCGAACAGCACCAGATACAGGGTGCCGATCCAGAACGCCGGCGCTGTCGGCAGTGCCGGCAAACCGCCCGGCAGGACGATCACGCCGAGCAACAGGCAGCCAACACCGATCACCCCGGTCTGCACCGCGGTCAGCGCCAGTGCGGGCACCTGGGTGTGGGCGGTCAGCCGCCCGGTCAGGCACACCAGCACGGCGCGCAGCAGCGCCGCCATCAGCATCAGGCCGTCGCCAAGGTTGAATTGCAGGTCGACACCACCGCTGAGCAGCCAGGTGCCGAACAGCGACAGCGCCACCGCTGGCAGCAGGCGCGAGTCGGGGCGGCGGTCGAACATCAGCCACTCGACGAAGGGGGTGATGACCACGCACAGGCTGATCAGAAACGCCGCATTGCTGGCCGAGGTGTGCAGCACGCCATAGGTTTCGCACAGGAAGATCGCCAGCATCACGCCGCCGAGTGGAATCCCCGGCGCCCAGGCCTGGCGCCCTTCGCCACGCAACTGCGGCAGCAGAATCACGAAGGTCAGGCAGAAGCGCACGGCGAGAAAACCCAGCACCGGATAAAACACCAGTGCCTCCTTGGACACGCCATAACTGGTGCCCCAGACCATGGCGACCAGCAGCAAGAGCACATCGCTGGCCTGCAGCAGGCGCGAAGGGGAACGGCTAACCAGGGTGGACATGGGGATACTTCCTGCAATCGGTGAGGCGCGCATTGTCCATTGCGTCCCTAGGCGTGATAATCCGTCAACTCCGAACAAGACCTGTTCTCCATGCGCACGAATCTGACACCGCAACTGCTTCCCTATCTGGCCATCTTCGTGCGCGTGGTCGAGGCCGGCAGCTTCTCTGCCGCCGCTCGCCAGCAGGGCAGCACGGCGTCGGCGGTGAGCCGGCAGATCGCCCACCTCGAGCAGACCCTCGGCGTGCGGCTGCTGGAACGCACCACACGGCGCCTGCGCCTGAGCGAAGCCGGCAGCGAGGTGTTCGAGCGCTGCAAGGACATGCTCGACGCCGCCCAGGCCGCCCTGGATGTGGGCGAGCGGCTGATGAGCCAACCGCGTGGCCGGGTGCGCCTGAGCGTGCCCAAGGCTTTCGGTCGTTTTCTGGTGATGCCGCTGATCGAGGATTTTCTGCAGCGTTACCCGGAAGTGGACGTCAGCCTCAACCTCAGTGACCGCAGCCCGGACTTGATCAGCGAGCAGTTCGACCTGCTGGTGAGCATCACCGACCAGCCGCCGCCAACCCTGGCCGGTCGGCCGCTGTGCAACGTCCAGCAGCTGCTGTGTGCCAGCCCCACCTACCTGCAGCGCCATGGCACACCCCAGCACCCGGGCGAGCTGGTGCGCCATGCCTGCCTGTATCTGGACGAAACCCCGGACGACCACCGCTGGCATTTCAGCAACGGGCCGGAGCAATGTGTGGTGGCGGTAAGCGGCCGTTTCGCCAGCAACCACAGCGAAGTACGCCTGAACGCGGTGCTCGGCCACCTGGGCATCACCTGCCTGCCGCACTTCACCGCCGCGGCGGCACTGGCCAGCGGCGAGCTGGTGCGGGTGTTGCCGCAATGGCGCTACACCGGCTCCTACCAGGGCACCGCATGGATTCTCTACCACCCCACCCGCCACCTGCCGCCCAAGCTGCGGGTGCTGATCGACCACCTGGCCGAGGGACTGGGCAAGGGACCAACACCATGAGTGGGCGGCTAGATAGACTTCGCCAATGGCTGGAGCGCTGTCGCCTGGAGCGGCAGCCGGTGGATACGGCCGATCACGTGACCCTGGAAGCTATCGACACCGAGGTCGGCAATCGGATTCTGGAGAGCCTCAAGGCCGACGGCTGGCGCCAGGTCGCGCAATACAGCCCGCTGGCGTTCGACAAGGGCATCGACTACGACAGCTACCGCCTGCGCCGTGGCCTGGAAGAGCTGCGGCTGGAGTGGGACAACTGGGTCGAGTGGACACTCAGCGGGCCGGGCGAACGCATCGAGGAAATCGCCGAGCGTTTCGCACTACGAAAGTGAGCGAATTGATCCCCGGGTTACGCCTTCGGCTAACCCAGGCTACGGTTTTGCTTAGCGTAGCCTGGGTTGAGCGCAGCGATACCCGGGAAGCGGCTCAGACCGCTACCGGCGCCTTGATATGCGGGTGCGCTTCGTAGCCGACCAGCTCGAAGTCCTCGAACCTGAAGGCGAACAGATCCTTCACCTCGGGGTTGAGCTTCATGGTCGGCAGCGGCAGCGGCTCGCGGGTCAGCTGCAGGTCGGCCTGTTCCAGGTGATTGGCGTACAGGTGGCAATCGCCGCCGGTCCAGATGAACTCGCCCGGCTGCAGGTCGCAGACCTGGGCGACCATCAGGGTCAGCAGCGCATAGCTGGCGATATTGAACGGCACGCCGAGGAAGATATCGGCCGAGCGCTGGTACAGCTGGCAGCTCAGCTTGCCGTCCGCCACGTAGAACTGGAACAGCGCGTGGCACGGCGGCAGGGCCATCTGTTCGACCAGCGCCGGGTTCCAGGCCGAGACGATCAGGCGACGCGAGTCCGGGTTCTTCCTGATCATCTCGATCAGCTTGCTGATCTGGTCGACCGACTCGCCGTTGGGCGCTGGCCAGTTGCGCCACTGGTAGCCGTACACCGGGCCGAGGTCGCCGTTCTCGTCGGCCCACTCGTCCCAGATGCGTACGCCGTTGTCCTTCAGGTACTTGATGTTGGTATCGCCCTGCAGGAACCACAGCAATTCGTGAATGATCGACTTGAGGTGGCACTTCTTGGTGGTGACGATGGGAAAGCCGTCCGCCAGGTCGAAGCGCATCTGGTGGGCGAACACGCTGTAGGTGCCGGTACCGGTGCGGTCTTCCTTGAAAGTGCCGTTGTCGCGCACATGGCGCATCAGGTCGAGATACTGTTTCATCGCACCACCTCCACAGTGGCCTGGCGCTTGTAGGCATAGACCATCAGGCCCAGGCCGGCGAGCACCATCGGCACGCACAGCACCTGGCCCATGGTCAGCCAGCCCCACGCCAGGTAGCCGAGTTGGGCGTCCGGCACGCGGACGAACTCGACGATGAAGCGGAAGATGCCGTAGCACACCGCGAACAGGCCGGAGACCGCCATGGTCGGGCGCGGTTTGCGCGAGTAGATCCACAGGATGACGAACAGCGCCACGCCTTCCAGGGCGAACTGATAGAGCTGCGACGGATGGCGCGGCTCCGGCCCGCCGGTCGGGAACACCATGGCCCAGGGCACGTCGCTGACCTTGCCCCACAGCTCGGCATTGATGAAGTTGCCGATACGCCCGGCGCCCAGGCCGATCGGCACCAGCGGGGCGATGAAGTCCATCAGTTCGAAGAAGCTCTTGCCGTTGCGCCGGGCGAACCACAGGGTGGCCAGCATCACGCCGATCAGGCCGCCGTGGAACGACATGCCACCCTTCCACACTTCGAGGATCAGCAGCGGGTTGGCGATATAGGCCGGCAGGTCGTAGAACAGCACGTAACCCAGGCGCCCACCGACGATCACCCCCATCGCTACCCAGAACACCAGGTCGGAGAGTTTCTCCTTGCTCCAGGTCGGGTCGAAGGCGTGCAGGCGCCGCGAGGCGAGGAACCAGGCGCCACCGATGCCGACCAGATACATCAGGCCGTACCAGTGAATCTGCAGGAAGCCCAGGTCGAGGGCGACCGGATCAATATTCGGGTAAGGCAGCATCAGGATTCCTCACAACAGAAAATTCAGGCCGACGATAAACAGCAACAGGGCAAACAAACGCTTGAGCACCCGCGGCGACAGGCGATGGGCCAGGCGCGCGCCGGTACGGGCAAAGAACACGCTGGTCAGGGCGATGCCGAGCAGCGCCGGCAGGTACACGTAACCAAAGCTCCAGTGGGGTAGACGCGCGTCGCCCCAACCCAGCCACAGATAACTCAGGGCGCCCGCTGCGGCGATCGGCCAGCCACAGGCCGAGGAAGTCGCCACCGCCTGCTGCACGGACACCCCGCGCCAGGTCAGGAAGGGTACGGTCAGCGAGCCACCACCAATGCCGATGATCGCCGAAGCCCAGCCGATCACGCCACCGGCAGTACCCAGCCCGACCTTGCCCGGCACCTCGCGGCTGGCCTTGGGCTTGAGGTCCAGCGCCAGCTGCAAGGCCACGCACAGGGCGAACACACCAATGATCTTCTGCAGCACCAGGCCGTCGATGGATTCCGCAGTCAGCGCCCCCAGCGCCGAGCCCAGCACGATCCCCACGGTCAGCCAGACGAACAGCCCCCAGCGTACCGCGCCGCGGCTGTGGTGCTCGCGCACCGCATTGACCGAGGTGAACAGGATGGTCGCCAGCGAGGTGCCTACCGCCATATGGGTCAGCACCGCGGCATCGAAACCCTGGGCGGTAAAGGCGAAGATCAGTACCGGCACGATGATCATGCCACCACCGACGCCGAACAGCCCGGCCAGCAGGCCGGCGGCGGCACCGAGCAGGATGTAGAGAAGGAAGATCATGGTGTGCTCTGCGAAGCGATGCGGCATGGTAACGGAAGCCGGCCATGCACTCTACTTCACGACGATTGATGGCTTTGCGTACAGTGGCACTTTCCATGGACGAGAAACCGCTGTGTTCAACACCCTCTATTTGCGTATCGCCTGCGATCAGTTGCACATCATCCACCTGGAAAGCGGCAATGAACTGCAATTGCGCGCCGACCCGCCATTCAGCAACGTGCGCCTGCTGGTGGCCGACTTCGGCGTCGCGGATCGGCTGATCAAGAAGGCGGTCGCAGCGGTAATCCGCAAACGTTTCATGCGTCTAAGCCTACCGCCGCGCCTGGTCGTGCATCCGCTGGAACGGCTGGAAGGCGGCCTCTCGCAGGTCGAAGAGCGCATATTGCTGGAGCTGGGCAAAGGCAGTGGCGCCAGCAAGGTCGCGGTACATGTCGGCGCACCACTCGACGCAGCAGGCGTACACGCCTGCCTCAAAAAGCCATGTGCCTGATCGTCCTCGCCTGGCGTCCAGGCCACAGCCTTCCCTTGCTGGTCGCTGCCAACCGCGATGAATTCCATGCCCGCCCGACCGCAGCCATGGCCGAGTGGCCGCAGACGCCCGGCCTGATCGCCGGGCGCGACCTGCAGGCTGGCGGCACCTGGCTGGGCATCGGCCCCGATGGCCGCTTTGCCGCCCTCACCAATATCCGAAACCCGCAGGCCGAGCAGGGCTCACGCTCACGCGGCGAACTGCCGCTGCGCTTTCTGCAGGGAAATGGCGGGCCAGAGGCTTTTCTGAACGAGCTGCGCCACGAGGCGGATGAATACAGCGGCTTCAACCTGCTGGTCGGCGACCGCCAGGCGCTGTGGCATTTCAATTCGCAAAGCGGCCAGGCCAGGGCGCTGCCGCCCGGCATCCATGGCATCTCCAATGCCGGCCTGGATACGCCGTGGCCAAAGCTGCAGCAAGCCAAGGCGGCACTCGCCGATGCACTCGAGGCAGCCGCTGAGGAGCCGCTATTCGCGCTGCTGGCTGACCCCAATAGACCTGACGATACGGCGCTGCCGGATACCGGCGTGGGCCTGGATCTGGAGCGCCTGCTCGGCAGCGTGTTCATCACCAGCCCGAGCTACGGCACCCGCGCCAGCACGTTGCTATTCACCTACGCCGATGGAGGACGGCGGATTATCGAACGCAGTTTCGGCCCTGAAGGTACGCCGATTGGCGAGGTGCGCTTCGAGCGCTAGAGGGGCGAGAGCTGTCGCTGACCTGTTTTGCGTGAACGGGTGAGGACGCCTAGTCCATGCCCGTGATGCTTTCGCGGGCATGGCCCGCTCCCACAGATAAACCGACAATTTCCGCCGTCAAGCCTGAATACCCGACGCCGGATTGAGCATCCGGCCCAGGCCCAGGTTGCGCAGGGCCAGTTGCAGGGTACTGTGGATAACCTGCGGGTTGTCGATGCGCATGGCCTGGCCAAGCAGGTCCTTGGCCTTGCTCAGGCTGATCTGGCGCAGCAGCCATTTCACCTTGGGCAGGTTGGTGGCGTTCATCGACAGGCTGTCGAAGCCCATGGCCATCAGCAGCACGGCGGCGCTCGGGTCACCCGCCATCTCGCCGCAGATGCTCACCGGCTTGCCTTCGGCATGGGCGTCCTCGACCACCTTGGTCAGCGCCTGCAGCACGGCCGGGTGGAGGAAGTCGTAGAGGTCGGCGACCCGCGGGTTGTTGCGGTCCACCGCCAGCAGGTACTGGGTCAGGTCATTGGAGCCGACCGACAGGAAGTCCACCTGGCGGGCCAGGTCGCGGGTCTGGTAGACCGCGGCAGGAATCTCGATCATCACGCCGATCGGCGGCAGCGGCACGTCGGTGCCTTCGTCGCGCACCTCGCCCCAGGCGCGGTGAATCAGGTGCAGGGATTCTTCCAGCTCCTGGATGCCGGAAATCATCGGCAGCAGGATGCGCAGGTTGTTCAGGCCCTCGCTGGCCTTGAGCATGGCGCGCACCTGCACCAGGAAGATTTCCGGGTGGTCGAGGGTCACGCGGATGCCGCGCCAGCCCAGGAAGGGGTTCTCTTCCTTGATCGGGAAGTAGCTCAGCCCCTTGTCGCCGCCGACGTCCAGGGTGCGCATGGTCACCGGCAGCGGGTGGAAGGCGGTCAGCTGTTCGCGGTAGATGGCCAGCTGTTCCTTCTCGCTGGGAAAGCGGTCCTTGATCATGAACGGCACTTCGGTGCGGTACAGGCCAACGCCCTCGGCACCGCGCTCCTGGGCGCGCACCACATCGGCGAGCAGGCCGGTGTTGACCCACAGCGGCATCTGATGGCCGTCGAGGGTCTCGCAGGGCAGCGCGCGCAGGGCGTCGAGGCCCTTGGTGAGCTGGCGATCCTCCTCGACCACATCGGCGTACTGCTTGCGCAGGATCTCGCTGGGGTTGGTGAACACCTCGCCGTGGTAGCCGTCGACGATCAGCTGGATGCCGTCGATCTTCGAGTACGGCAGCTCGACCGCGCCCATCACCGTGGGAATGCCCATGGCCCGGGCGAAGATCGCCACGTGGGAGTTGCCCGAGCCCTGCACCGACACCAGGCCGACCAGCTTGCCTTCCGGCACTTCGCCGAGCATGGCCGGCGACAGTTCCTCGGCGACCAGGATGCAGTTGTCCGGGTACACCAGGGTCTGCTGGCGGGCCTGCTGCAGGTAGGCGAGCAGGCGACGGCCCAGGTCGCGCACGTCCGAGGCGCGCTCACGCAGGTAGGCGTCGTCCATCAGTTCGAAACGGTTGATGTGCTCGCTGACCACGTGGCGCAGGGCGCCCTGGGCCCACTGGCCGGTCTTGATGACGTTGACCACCTCGTTACCGAGGGCCGCGTCTTCGAGCATCATCTGGTAGACGTCGAACAGCGCACGCTCTTCCGGGCGCAGCTGGGTGGCCATGCGCTCGGAAAGGTTGCGCATGTCGGCACGCACGCCCTCCAGGGCGTTCTGGAACAGTTTCAGCTCGGCATCGATGTCGTCGATGCTCTTGTCCGGCACCACTTCCAGGTCGGCCGGCGGCAGCACCACCACGGCGGTACCGACCGCCGCACCGGGCGAGCCCGGCACGCCGACGAACTTGGCCTCCTGAATGCCCTTGCCCTGCTTGCCCAGGCCGCGGATCGAACCGGTGGCCTCGGCATGGGCGATCACCCCGGCGAGCTGAGCGCTCATGGTGACCAGGAAGGCTTCTTCGCCTTCGTCGAACTGGCGGCGCTCCTTCTGCTGCACCACGAGCACGCCCATCACCCGCCGGTGGTGGATGATCGGTGAACCGAGGAAGGAGGCGTAGCGTTCTTCGCCGGTCTCGGCGAAGTAGCGGTAACGGGGATGTTCGGAGGCGTTTTCGAGGTTCAGCGGCTCTTCGCGGGTGCCGACCAGGCCGACCAGGCCCTCGTTGGGGGCCATGCTGACCTTGCCGATCGAGCGCTTGTTGAGGCCGTCGGTGGCCATCAGCACGAAGCGGTTGGTCTCCGGGTCGAGCAGGTAGACCGAGCACACCTGGGTGCCCATGGTCTCCTTGACGCGCTGCACGATGATGCCCAGCGCCGCCTTGAGATCCTTGGCGGCATTCACTTCCTGGACGATCTTGCGCAGCGTGTTGAGCATGCTGACCTGCCTAATCCCGTGCCAACAGGCGCGGTGCGAGTTCCTTGAGTGCGCGACGGTAGACTTCGCGCTTGAATGTAACCACCTGCCCCAACGGGTACCAGTAACTGACCCAGCGCCAGCCGTCGAACTCCGGCTTGCCGGTCAGGTCCATACGCACCCGTTGCTCGTCGGAGGTCAGGCGCAGCAGGAACCACTTCTGTTTCTGGCCGATGCACAGCGGCTGGCTGTGCGTGCGCACCAGGCGCTGCGGCAGACGATACCTCAACCAGCCCCGGGTGCAGGCGAGAATTTTCACGTCCTGCTCTTCCAGGCCCACTTCTTCGTTCAGTTCGCGGTACAACGCTTCTTCCGGCGACTCGCGGTCATTGATACCGCCTTGCGGGAACTGCCAGGCATCCTGGTTAATTCGACGCGCCCAAAGCACCTGGCCAACATCATTGGTGAGAATGATGCCGACGTTGGGGCGAAAACCATCAGGATCGATCACGGCACACAACCTCGTAAACGCATGTCTCCGCATTGTTCCACAAAGCTCGCGACAGCGGCAACGCGCTCGGGCGGGACTGCACGGCGGCCCGTCGCGCGGTTTTCCCCGGGCCGGCAAAGCCGCTATTCTGGCCGCCTCCATGGCCCTGTATGAAGAGGTGATGCTGTGCGTTTGGCTTTATTCGATCTCGACAACACCCTGCTTGGCGGCGACAGCGACCATGCCTGGGGCGACTGGCTGTGCGAGCGGGGGATTCTCGATGGCGCCACCTACAAGGCGCGCAACGATGCCTTCTACCAGGACTACCTGGCCGGGCGCCTGAACATCACCGACTACCTGAACTTCACCCTGGATATCTTCGGGCGTACCGAGATGGCCCAGCTCGACGCCTGGCACCGCGAGTTCATGGCCGAATGCATCGAGCCGATCATCCTGCCCAAGGCCCTGGCGCTGCTCGACAGGCACCGCGCCGCTGGCGACAAGCTGGTGATCATCACCGCCACCAACCGCTTCGTCACCGCGCCCATCGCCGCACGCCTGGACGTCGACACCCTGCTGGCCACCGAATGCGAGATGGTCGACGGCCGCTACACCGGGCGCACCACCGACGTGCCGTGCTTTAAGGAAGGCAAAGTCACCCGCCTCAACCGCTGGATGCAGGAAAACGGCTTCGACCTGGACGGCTCAACCTTCTACAGCGACTCGATGAACGACCTGCCGCTGCTCGAGCAGGTCAGCTATCCGGTGGCCGTCGACCCGGATCCCAAGCTGATGGCCGAGGCGGAGGATCGCAACTGGCCGATCATGTCGCTGCGCTGAGATTTATCGCGCAAAAAAGAAGCCGGCGCACAGGGCGCCGGCTTTTTTGCATCTGCACCATGCATTTACAGGTGCTTGGCCTTGCTGGCCACCGAGGTCGGCACCACCTCGGGCATGGCCGAAGAGTGGTGGTTGAGGATCTTCCACTGCCCGTCCACCAGGGTGTAGACGAAGGTATAGCGCGCCTGCACGTCGGACTTCTCGCCGGCAGCATCGGTCAGGTGGAAGGTGTAGACGCCGCTGTCCAGGGCGGTAGTCGGGCTCAGGCGACGGATTTCCCGGTAGTTGATCTCGCCGACCGGCTTGAGCGCCAGGAAGTGCTCGAAGTAGTCGCGGATTTCCGCCGAGTTGGCGCGCACCCGGTTGGACACCGTCGGCTGCAGCACGGCATCGGCGCTGTACAGGCTCACCACCTTGGCCACGTCACCGCTCTGCAGCGCCTGGTTCCACTGATCGAACAACCCGGCCACTTCACGATCGGCCGCTTCGGCCGGCGCCGTCGCCAGGCTGTCGTAGCGATAGGGTTTTTGCTCGGGAGCGGCCAGCAGCGGGGTACTGGCGCAGAACAGCAGGGCGGCGGCGATGGCGTGCACTTTCATGATCGTTTCCTGTTTTTGGTTGACGGCGCCACTGTGCCCGGCGCTGTCAGCGCCGCCATCGGCTGGTTGGCGACATCGGCGTATGCCGATCGGCAGATGGGCGAGCAGCGGGCAGAGTCGATTTAATGGGATCATTGCCACTTGATCCGCGCCGCTTGCGCTGGAGAGCCCCATGCACAACGACGACAGCAGTGCCCTGGCCTTGCGCAGCCAGTATCGACAGTGGGAAAGCCGGGCGGCGCGCCTGAGCCTGCTGGTCGATACCGGCCGCCAACTGGGCGCGCTGCCACCCAGGGAAATGGGCCTGCGCGTGCTGCAACGCGCCTGCGCCTTCTGCGCCCTGGACAGCGGCATGGTGGTCTGCGAACTGGCCGGCGAGCGCCAGGTGCTGGCCGGCCATGGCGCCCTTTCCAGCGAGCAGCAGATGGCGCTGCTGGCGCTGAGCGACAGCGCCACGCCCCAGGCCCAGTGCCTGCTCATCGACCAGGGCGGGCTGCAACTGGTCATTCGCCTGCCGCTGGCCACGGCCCAGGGCCACAGCTTTGGCAGCGTGCTGCTGGCCAGCGCGGTGCGGATCAACCCGCCGGACGACGAAGACCTCGAGTCCCTGCAACTGCTCGCCACCCTGTTCGCCGCGCACCTGGAAACCCAGCGCCTGCATGGCGATCTGCTCGCCCGCGAGCGCACCATGTCGGAACTGGTGCACCGCCTGCTCAATGCCCAGGAAGACGAGCGCCGACGCGTGGCCTACGACCTGCATGACGGCCTCGCCCAGACCCTGGCCGGGTTGCACCAGCGCCTGCAGGGTTTTGCCAGCCAGTGCAGCGTGCTGCCCGATGCCCAGCAGCAGGAGCTGGGCACCATTCTCGAGCTGGCCCAGCGCTGCGTGCGCGAAGGCCGCCAGGCCATCAACGGCCTGCGCCCCCAGCTGCTCGATGACTTCGGCCTGCTCCACGCCCTCGACAAGGAAGCCGACCGCCTGCGTGACGCCGGCCACCGGGTGCAGTGGCTGCAACGCAGCGATGCACGGCTGCCGGCCCACGTGGAAATCACCCTGTTTCGCATCGCCCAGGAAGGCATCAACAATATCCTCAAGCATGCCGGCCCCTGCAGCGTGCGCATCGGCCTGAGCAGCAGCGAAGCGGGCGCGAGACTGCACCTCGAGGATGACGGCCTGGGTTTCGAGGCACCGAGCCACAGGCCGATCACCGGCAACAGCGGCCTGGGCCTGGCCGCCATGGGCGAACGCGCCAACTTGCTGGGCGGCCACCTGCAATGCCAGAGCAGGCCAGGGCGCGGCACCCGGTTGCTGGCCCAGGTGCCCCACGCCGAGGAGATCGCCCGATGACGACGCCCCTGCGCCTGGTACTGGCCGATGACCACGAGGTGACCCGCGCCGGCTTCGTGGCCATGCTCGGCGGTTGCGACGAGTTCGCGGTGGTCGGCCAGGCCGCCGACGGCGACAGCGCGCTGCAGCTGTGCGAGCGCCTGCAGCCGGATATCGCCATCCTCGACATCCGCATGCCCGGCCTCAACGGCCTGGGCGCCGCGCGCCTGCTGCAACAGCGCATGCCGCACCTGAAGGTGGTGATGTTCACCATGTACGACAGCCCCGAACACCTGGAGGCTGCCATCGGCGCGGGCGCCGTGGGCTATTTGCTCAAGGACGCCACCCGTGACGAGGTGATCGCCGCGCTGCGCCGGGTTGCCGCCGGGGAGGAGGCGCTGAACAGCGCCGTCAGCGCACGCCTGCTCAGGCGCATCGCCGACCGCAGCAACGCCGGCACGCCGCCCACCGACACCCTCACCAACCGCGAGCGGCAGGTACTGGGCCTGGTGGCGGGCGGCTTCAGCAATCGCGAGATCGGCGAGAAGCTGGGCATCAGCGCCGGCACCGTGAAGACCCATGTGGAGCGAGTGATCGCCAAGCTCGGCGTGGCCGACCGCACCCAGGCGGCGGTGCGCGGCATCGCCCTGGGCCTGGTCGCCCAGCCGGCGGCCGACTGGCCGGGCGCCGCGCCATGATGCGGCGTATCGACAGCGCCTGGGCGGACCTGCCGCTGCGCGGCAAGGCCTTGGTCGGCATCTCGCTGCCGCTGGTGATCCTGCTGATCTCCCTGGTGCTGATCTACATCACCGAGCGGCAGACCGCCGAAGCCGAGGAGGACGTGCGCCGGGTGCTGCAGGTCCAGGGCGATATCCAGGCCGTGCAGACCCTGCTGGCCGAGGGCGCGGCCAGCGTGCGCGGCTACCTGCTGACGCGCAGCGACGACTTTCTGCCCGCCTACCAGCAGACCGAGCCGCGCATCGAGGCGGCCCTGGCGCGCCTGGACGCCAATATCCGCGATGCCGAGGTGCGCCAGCGCCTGGAACGCATCCGCCCGCTGATCAGCAACCAGCTCCACGGCCTGGATGTGCTGCGCAACGTCGACCTGCGCCAGGACCAGGAGCAGATCGCCGCCGTGCTCGACGAAAGCAAGCGCATGCTCGATACCCTGCGCAACCAGATCGACGCCATGCGCGTGCGCGAAGACGCCCTGCTCGCCGACCGCACCGCCAATGCCGCGGACAACCGCCAGCGCATGCTGCTGGCCACCCTGCTGGCCGCCGGCTGCGGCCTGTTCGGGGCGATCGTCGCGGTGCTGCTGCTCTCCAGCGGTATCGTCAGCCGCGTGCAGAGGGTGCAGCGCAGCGCCCGCCACCTGGCGCTCGGCAACCCGCTGCAGCCGCGGCACCACGAGCGCGACGAGATCGGCCGCCTGGGCGCCAGCCTGGAGGAGGCCAGCCAACTGCTGGCCCAGCGCGAACGTGCCCTGCGCGACAACGAGGAGCGCCTGCGCCTGATCATCGAGGGCGTGCGCGACTACGGCATCTTCGCCCTCGACCCGCAAGGCCACGTCACCACCTGGAACGCCGGGGCCGAGCGGATCAAGGGCTACAGCGAAACCGAGATCATCGGCCGCCACTTCTCGCTGTTCTACCCGCCCGAGCAGCGCCCGCACCACCCGCTGTATGCGCTGCAGGTCGCCGCCGAAAAGGGCCGCTACGAGGAAGAAGCCTGGCGCCAGCGCCGCGACGGCTCGCGTTTCTGGGCCAGCGTGGTGATCACCGCCCAGCACGATGCCAGCGGCACGCTGCGCGGCTTTTCCAAGGTCACCCGCGACATCACCGACCGCCGCGCTGCCGATATCGCCCTGCGCGCCGCCCGCGAGGAAGCCGAGAACGCCAGCCAGGCCAAGAGCGAGTTCCTGTCGCGCATGAGCCACGAGCTGCGCACCCCGCTCAACTCGATCCTCGGCTTCGCCCAGCTGCTCGACCTGGAATCGCCCAGGCCCCAGGTCACCCATATCCTACGCGCCGGCCAGCACCTGCTCACGCTGATCAACGAAGTGCTCGACATCGCCCGTATCGAGGCCGGCCGGCTGCCCATGAGCCCGGAAGCCATCGACCTGCACGGCGTGGTGCACGAGGCCATGACGCTGATCTCGCCGCTGGCCGACGAGGCCGGCATCCGCCTGTGCCCCCTGCCGCCAAGCACCGCGGCGGTTGGCGTGATGGCCGACCGGCAGCGGCTGATCCAGGTGCTGCTCAACCTGCTGTCCAACGCGGTGAAGTACAACCGCCCCGGCGGCGAGGTGCACCTGGACATCGAGGTGCAGGGCGAGCGCCTGGCCCTGGCGGTCAATGACAGCGGCGCGGGCATCGCCCCGGCGGACCTGCAGCGGTTGTTCCGCCCCTTCGAGCGCCTCGGCGCCGACCAGCACAGCGAAGGTACCGGCCTCGGTCTGGCCCTGAGCCGCAACCTGCTGCAGGCCATGGACGGCACACTGGAGGTGATCAGCGTGGTCGGCAGCGGCAGCCGTTTCGTGCTGACGCTGCCGACGGCGCAGGTCGAGCCCCAGGCCAGCCACGACGACCCCTGGCGCCCTGCGCCCTTGCCGGCTCCGCTGAACACGCTGGAAAGCGGCAGCCTGAAACGCGTGCTGTGCATCGAGGACAACCTGTCCAGCCAGGCATTGATCGAAACCCTGTTGCAGCGCCGGCCGGGCGTGCAGTTGCTGTCGAGCATGCAGGGCCAGCTCGGCCTCGACCTGGCGCGCCAGCACCTGCCACGGGTGATCCTGCTGGACATCAACCTGCCGGACATGACCGGCATCGACGTGCTCAAGCGCCTGCGCGCCGACCCGCTGACCGCCGCCATCGCCGTGCTGATGATCACCGCCGACGCCAGCACCGCGGCCAGGCGCGCCATGCAGCAGGCCGGCGCCACGGCGATCCTCACCAAGCCCATTCACGTGCCGACCTTTCTGGCCTTTCTCGACCAGCACCTGCCGGAGCCCCCATGAGCGACGACTACCGCATCCTGATCATCGACGACCAGCGCCCCAACCTGGACTTGATGGAGCAGCTGCTGGCCCGCGAAGGCCTGCACAACGTGCTCAGCAGCACCCAGCCGACCCGGGCGCTGGAGCTGTACAACAGCTTCGAGCCGGACCTGGTGATTCTCGACCTGCATATGCCGGACTTCGACGGCTTCGCGCTGATGGAGCAGCTCAACCGGCGCATCCCGCAGAACGACTACGTGCCGCTGCTGGTGCTGACCGCCGACGTGACCCGCGCCACGCGCCTGCGCGCCCTGGCCTTGGGTGCACGGGATTTCATCAGCAAGCCGCTGGACGCCCTGGAAACCATGCTGCGGGTCTGGAACCTGCTGGAAACCCGTGCGCTGTACAAGGCGCTGCGTGCCCGGCTGAGCGAGCCGCAACTCGAAGCGCTGCTGCAACCGTTGGTGGCGCAGCGCCAGGGCCGGCGTTAGCGCTGAGTTAAATGGGCTTGGCGCCCATCACCGCCATGATCGCCACCAGCAGCACCACGATCAGCGCGGCATAGACCATCACCAGGCGCAGCGACTTGGCCGGCACCGAGCCCTCGGCCTGGGCCTGCCAGGCGCCCAGGCGGCCGAGCAGCAACAGGCCGACGATCATCAGCACTGCGAAGAGGCCGCTGCCCAGCAGCAGCCATAGCTGGCTCAACGGCCAGCCGGCCAGGTTGACCATCCACCAGCCGGTTACCGGCAGGCTCAGCGCCAGCACAGCGAACACCGGCAGGCTGATGGTGCGGGTGCGCCGCAGCTTGCGTTGCAGCACCGCCCGGTCGCCGCCGCGCCAGGCTTTCCAGAGCATCAAGGCATGGGCCAGCACGCCCGCCAGCAACAGGATGCCGGGCAGCGCATGGAGGACTCTGATCAGCAGATAATGCTCCATCACGGTTTCCTTCGATTTCTTATGGAGAATGGCCCCGGGTATCGCCTCGCTCGACCCGGGCCACCGGTAGCACCTTGGTAGCCCGGGTGAAGCGGTGCGTCAGGGGAAGCGACTAGCCAAGAAACAGCTTGTAGGCCGGGTTGTCGCTCTCGTCCCAGTACGGATAGCCGATGGCGTCCAGCGCCGGTGCCAGCAGGTGGCGCTCGTCTTCCGGCACCTGCAGGGCCGCCAGCACCCGGCCATCGGCGGCGCCATGGTTGCGGTAATGGAACAGGGTGATGTTCCAGCGCCCGCCCAGCTTGTTGAGGAAGTTGAACAGCGCGCCCGGCCGCTCGGGAAACTCGAAGCGGAACACGCACTCGTCCGGCACCGCCGCGGCATGGCCGCCCACGGTGTGGCGGATATGCAGCTTGGCCAGTTCGTTGTCGGTCAGGTCGAGTACCGGGAAGCCCTGGCCACGCAAGTTTTCCACCAGGGCCGCCCGAGGGTCGTTCTCCGGGTGGGTCTGCACGCCGACGAAGATGTGCGCCTCGCCATCCTGGTGGTAGCGGTAGTTGAATTCGGTGATCTGCCGCTTGCCGATGGCCTCGCAGAACGCCTTGAAGCTGCCCGGGCGCTCCGGGATGGTCACAGCGATGATCGCCTCGCGCTTTTCCCCCAGCTCGGCACGCTCGGCCACGTGGCGCAGGCGGTCGAAGTTGACGTTGGCGCCGGAGTCGATGCCGACCAGCACCTGGCCACTGATCCCTTCCCGTTCGACGTAACGCTTGATTCCGGCCACGGCCAATGCGCCGGCCGGTTCGGTGATCGAGCGGGTATCGTCGTAGATGTCCTTGATCGCCGCGCAGATCTCGTCGGTGCTGACGGTGATCACCTCGTCGACATGATCCTTGCAGATCGCGAAGGTGTGCTGGCCGATCTGCGCCACCGCCACGCCATCGGCGAACAGCCCGACCTGGGGCAGCACCACGCGCTCCCCTGCGGCCAGGGCCTGCTGCAGGCAATTGGAGTCGTCCGGCTCCACGCCAATGACCTTCACCTCGGGACGCAGGTACTTGATGTAGGCGGCGATACCGGCGATCAGGCCGCCGCCGCCGACCGGCACGAATACCGCATCGAGGCGCCCCTGGTGCTGACGGAGGATTTCCATCGCCACGGTGCCCTGGCCGGCTATCACCAGGGGGTCGTCGTAGGGATGGATATAGGTGTAGCCCTTTTCCTCGACCAGCTTCAGCGAGTGGGCCAGGGCCTCGGGGAAGGCATCGCCATGCAGCACCACCTTGCCGCCCCGCGAACGCACACCCTGCACCTTGAGCTCGGGGGTGGTGCGCGGCATGACGATGGTCGCCTTCACGCCCATGTGCTTGGCGGCCAGGGCCAGGCCCTGGGCGTGGTTGCCGGCCGAGGCGGTCACCACGCCGCGGGCCAGTTCTTCGGGCGAGAGCTGCGCCAGCTTGTTGTAGGCGCCACGAATCTTGAACGAGTACACCGGCTGCAGATCCTCGCGCTTGAGCAGAATCTGATTGCCCAGGCGTTCGGAAAGCTGGCGAGCGGGTTGCAGCGGGGTTTCCACGGCAACGTCATAGACACGGGAGGTCAGGGTCTTCTTGACGTACTGTTCGAGCATGGCGGGCATCGCAGGCGGCTTCGAGGGGAATCGACGAGTCTAACCTAGCCTTCCGCCGAGCGACCATACGAATTCCGGGGTTTTGCCGGCTATAATCGCGACCTCGTTTCCTTCCTTCTCGTGGAACCCGCATGACCCAGGATCAGCTCAAACAAGCCGTGGCCCAGGCCGCCGTCGACTTCATCCTTCCCAAGCTCGACGCCAAGAGCGTGATCGGGGTCGGCACCGGCTCCACGGCCAATTGCTTCATCGACGCCCTGGCCAAGCACAAGCTGGAGTTCGACGGCGCCGTGGCCAGCTCCGAAGCTACCGCCGCGCGGCTCAAGGGCCACGGCATCCCGGTGTATGAACTCAATACCGTCAGCGACCTGGAGTTCTACGTCGATGGCGCCGACGAAAGCGACGAGCGCCTGAACCTGATCAAGGGCGGCGGCGCGGCCCTGACCCGCGAGAAGATCGTCGCGGCGGTAGCACGCACCTTTATCTGCATCGCCGACGGCAGCAAGCTGGTACCGGTGCTCGGCGCCTTCCCGCTGCCGGTGGAAGTGATCCCCATGGCGCGCAGCCACGTGGCTCGCCAGCTGGTCAAGCTGGGCGGCGACCCGGTGTATCGCGAAGGCGTGCTGACCGACAACGGCAACGTGATCCTCGATGTGCACAACATGAGCATCAGCGACCCGGTGAAGCTGGAAGCGGACATCAACGCCATCGTCGGCGTGGTCACCAACGGCCTGTTCGCCGCCCGCCCGGCCGACCTGCTGCTGCTCGGTACCGCCGAAGGCGTGAAGACGCTGCAGCGCTAAGCGCTCGGGCTGGACCGGAGGAGGCCGAGTGAGCGATCACCCGGCCTTTTTTTCGAAGGTGTAGAACAGGTTGGGTTCGCTGATCATGTAGATCACGCCCTGCTCGTCCATGGCGATACCTTCGGCCTGGGGCACGGACGCCTCGAGCCCCTGCTGGCCGCCGACCAGCGACAGACTGCTGACCGGTTCGCCTTTGGTATCCATTTCCACCAGCAGCCGCGAATCATCGGACAGCGCCAGCAGGTGACCGGTACGGGCATCGTATTGCAGGCTGGACAGATCACGGACGAACAGGCCGGCATCGCGCTCACGGTCATCGATGATGCGGATCGCCGAGGGACTGTGCGGATCGAGATGCGGGAAGCCGTGCACCTCGTAGATACGCAGCGGATCACGCTCCTTGGCAATGAACAGGCGCTTGCCCGCCAGGTCATAGGCCAGGCCCTCGAAGCCCTTGTTCTTGGCCTCCATTTCCAGGCCCAGCGACAGCTGCTGGCCGTCGGCAGCATCGACCTGGGTGGTGGCGTCGTCGATGCGAACCTCCACCAGGCGCTGCGGGCGTTCATCGGCGATCACCAGGACGCCAGGGGCGACGTACTCCACGGCTTCCGGATCGCCGAACCCGACCAGACGGATCTCGCGCAGCACCTTGCCGTCGAGCGACAGCTCGATCAACCGGGTATTCTGGTTGGTGACGGTAAACAGCGTTTTGCGCACCGGATCGTAGGCCAGCGCCGACACATCGTCGACAAGCCCTTCGATCACCTTGGCCTCACGGCTCACCCGATAGCCATCGAGCCACAGCGTGTTGGCCGGCGCCTCGGCGGGCTGTCGCACATTGAACCAGGCCCGCTCGAATACCCGGAACTCCTGGCCCCAGATGGCCAGCAGCAATGCCGCGACCAGTATCAGCAGCACCAGGGCCTTGAGGGAAATCAGACGACGCATACCCGCTCACTCGTGGGGAAATAAACAGGGTCGCTCAGCCTGGAGCGCCCACCCGACCCGCGACGCTAACAGCCCTCGCCTCGCTTCACCAGCGCGGCAGCCGACTAATCGGCCTTGCTGAACACATAGAAGAGGTTGGGCTCGCTGGTCATGTACAGCACGCCCTGATCATCCATGGTAATGCCCTCGGCCTGCGGCACCGATTTCTTCAGGCCCTGCTGCCCTTGCAGCAGCGACAGGCTGCTGAGCGGCTTGCCGGCTTCATCCAGTTCGACGACCAGGCGCGACTCATCCGACAGTGCCAGCAGGTGGCCGGTCAGGCTGTCGTAGTGCAGGCTGGAGAGATCACGGACGAAGATGCCGGCGTCGCGCTTGCGGTCGTCGCGAATCTGCACGGGGTTCGGCGCTGCCGGATCGAGGTTGGGGAAACCCTGCACCTCGTAGATGCGCATGGGGTCGCGCTCCTTGGCCACGAACAGCCGCTGGCCCTTCAGGTCATAGGCCAGACCCTCGAAGCCCTTGTTCTTGGTGCCCATCTCCAGGCCCAGCGACATCTGCTGCCCCTCGGCGGCATCGATGGCGGTGGTGTCATCATCGATGCGCACCTTGACCAGCCGCTGCGCGCGCTCGTCGGCGATGACGAAACGCCCGGGCGCCACGTACTCGACAGCCTCCGGGTCGCCGAAGCCGACCAGCTCGATCTGCCGCAGCACCTTGCCATCCAGCGACAGCTCGATCAGCTTGGGATGCTGGTTGGTGACGGTGAACAGGCTTTTACGGTCCGGATCGTAGGTCAGCGCCGACACGTCGTCTTCCAGCCCTTCGATGCGCTGCGCCTCGATCACCACCCGGTAGTCGCTCAGCCACAGCGAATGCGCGGGCGCTTCGGCCGGCTGGCTGACGTTGAACCAGGCCCGTTCGAACAGGCGGAATTGCACACCAACGGCGATCAGCGCAGCCAACAGGGCAAGCCCCAACAACAGCAGTAATCCCTTGATCGAAATCAGACGGCCCATGGCGACTCACATATGCAACGACAGAAATGACGACGCCGCCCCTCGATAGGTCGAGAGGCGGCCATTCAATGCGGTGACGGGAAGCTAACAGCCCAGGGCCTGTTAATACTTCCGCACGACCGCGCCGGAGCCCGTTTTGCCGCGAGGCAAGGCACGAGCCGCGAAGTTTAGCGGGCTAAATGAGCCGGCGAGAAACGCAGCATCGCGGCAAAACGGGCCCGGCCCTTCGGGTTGCGCGAAAAATCTCGCCATGCGTTGTTGGAGGACTTGGCAAGGGAAAACGCGGACGGCTAGTCCATTCCCTGCGTCCTCCGCCTAGCCTGGCGAGACTTTACGCGGCAACGCGGCTTGCGCGGAAGTGCTAACAGGCCCTAGGGCTTATTTCACCAGTTCGACGATATCGACGTCGATCTCACGGCTGGTCAGGTCCTTGTCGACTTCACCGGTCAGCTTGACGGTGGCTTTCTCGGAGATGGCTTGCGGCGGCCAGTCTTCGTCGTCGATCTCGACATGGATGGTGCCGGTGGCGTCCTTGAACTCGTAGAGCTCGTCCTGCAGGCGCTTGACGATCTGGCCTTGCAGCACCACCGGGGTGTCGTCGCCGGCCTTCAGTGCCTGTTCGACCGTGGTGACCTGGGCGACCTGACCCGGGCCGGTATAGCCGGCAGCCAGGGCGGCGGTGGAGAACAGCGGAGCGAGCAGCAGTGCGAGTACGGGAGCTTTCATGGGGATGACCCTCTATCTGTAGATGACGGGGTCAGGTTAAGGCGCCTAGCTGAACCGAGGCTTAAAGCGGGCTTAAGCGAAGCTTAATTGGCAGGAGGCCGGTTTCAGGGCCGATGACCACCGTGTGGCGCAAGCGGCCGATCGTAGGGTGGACGACGCTTCACCCGTCCACCGCTCTGCGATTGCAATGGTGGATGAAAAGAGCGTCATCCACCCTACGTAGCGAACGGCCGCTTCTGCCTTTCAGCAGCCCATGGATTGGGCACTACGCCTGTCAGATCACCCGGCTGGCGAAGCTCGAGTGTCCGACCAGATCCAGCACCAGCTCGTCGCCCTTGTTCAGCGGGCCGACGCCAGCGGGCGTGCCGGTAAGGATCACGTCGCCGGGTTGCAGGTTGAAGTGGCCGGCCATTTCCTGGATCACCGGCACGATCGGGAAGATCATGTCGGCGCTGCTGCCGTCCTGGCGCACTTCGCCGTTGATGGTCAGGCGGATGCCGATGTCGGTCAGGTCGCTGATCGCGTCACCCGGTACGAAAGGCGCCAGCACGCAGGCGCCGTCGAACGACTTGGCCGGCTCCCACGGGTGGCCCTTGTCCTTGAGCTTGCTCTGCAGGTCACGCAGGGTCAGGTCCAGGGCCGGGGCGAAGCCGGAGATGGCATCGAGCACTTCCTCCTCGCCCGGCTTGCGCGACAGCGGCTTGCCGATCAGCACGGCGATTTCCACTTCGTAGTGCACCGAGCCCCGGTCTTGCGGAATGCTGAAGCCGCCTTCGAGGGGCACCACGCAACTGCCGGGCTTGATGAACAGCATCGGCTCGGTCGGTAGCGGGTTGTTGAGTTCCTTGGCGTGTTCGGCGTAGTTACGGCCGACGCACACCACCTTGCCCAGCGGGAAATGAATACGGGTGCCATCGATGTACTGGTGCTGGTAGCTCATGGTCGCTCCTGTTGTTATGCACGTTCAGGCGAAGATCTTGCCCGGGTTCATGATGCCGTTGGGGTCGAATACCGCCTTGACCGCCTTCATGTAGGCGATTTCCGCCGGCGAGCGGCTGTATTCCAGGTAATCGCGCTTGACCATGCCCACGCCGTGCTCGGCGGAGATCGAGCCGTTGTAGCGCTGGACGGTCTCGAATACCCATTTGTTGACCCGCGCGCACGAGGCGAAGAAGGCCTCCTTGTCCATGTGCTCGGGCTTGAGGATGTTCAGGTGCAGGTTACCGTCGCCGATATGCCCGTACCAGACCACTTCGTAGTCGGGATAGTGCTCGGTGACGATGGCGTCGATATCGCGCAGGAATGCCGGCACCTGCGAGACGGTGACGGAAATGTCGTTCTTGTAGGGCGTGTGGTGGGATATGGTTTCGGACAGGTACTCGCGCAGCTTCCAGAGGTTCTTCAGCTGGGTCTGGCTCTGGCTCATCACCCCGTCCAGTACCCAGCCCTGCTCGATGCAGTGCTCGAAGGTGCTCAGGGCCTCGCTGGCCACGTCCTCGCTGCTGGCCTCGAACTCCAGCAGGGCATAGAACGGGCAAGGAGTATCGAATGGCGACGGCACGTCACCACGGGCCATGATGCGCGCCAGGCCCTTGTCGGAAAAGAACTCGAAGGCGGTGAGGTCGAGCTTGCCCTGGAAGGCGTGCAGCACCGGCATGATCGAGTCGAAATCAGGGGTACCCAGCACCATGGCGGTGAGGTTGCGCGGCGCACGGTCCAGGCGCATGGTCGCCTCGACCACGAAGCCCAGGGTGCCCTCGGCGCCGATGAACAGCTGGCGCAGGTCGTAGCCGGTGGCGTTCTTGATCAGGTCCTTGTTCAGCTCGAGCAATTCGCCGGTGCCGGTGACCACCTTCAGCCCCGCCACCCAGTTACGGGTCAGGCCGTAGCGGATCACCTTGATGCCGCCGGCATTGGTGCCGATGTTGCCGCCGATCTGGCTGGAGCCGCTGGAGGCGAAATCCACCGGGTAGTACAGGCCCTTGTCCTCGGCGAACTGCTGCAGCACGCCGGTGACCACGCCCGGCTGGCAGACCACGGTGCGGTTGGCGGCGTCGAACTCGAGGATCTGGTTCATGTAGTCGAACGACACCACCACCTCGCCATGGGTGGCGACTGCCGCCGCCGACAGCCCGGTACGGCCGCCCGAGGGCACCAGGGCGATCCTGTGGGCGTTGGCCCAGCGCACGATGGCCTGCACCTGCTCGATCGTCTTGGGAAACACGATGGCGCTGGGCGCAGGCGCGTATTGCCGGGTCCAGTCCTTGCCGTAGGTTTCCAGGGACGCGGCGTCGGTGAGCACCTTGCCGGGCTCGACCAGCGTTCTGAGTTCGTCAATCGGCATGGGATCGGTCATAGCAACTCTCGAAACTTTCATGGTCGCCCTGAGAACCGTTCAGGTCGCAACCGAGCAAGGAAAAGGGAAGCCATGCTAGCATATGCCCCCCGCAAATCGCGCTGCACAGCGACTTGCCGGCCCGATTGGCGAGCGCGCCGATCCTTCTCCTGACACTTAAATTAGTGGGGCAACAGGTACTCCGATGAGCACGACCTCTCTCGACAAGAGCAAGATCAAGTTCCTTCTTCTCGAAGGCGTCCACCAAAATGCCGTGGACACCCTGAAGGCGTCCGGCTACACCAACATCGAGTACCTCAAGACCGCGCTCTCCGGCGAGGAGCTGAAGGCCAAGATCGCCGACGCGCACTTCATCGGCATCCGTTCGCGCACCCAGCTGACCGAAGAGATCTTCGACTGCGCCAAGAAGCTGGTCGCCGTCGGCTGCTTCTGCATCGGCACCAACCAGGTCGACCTGGACGCCGCTCGCGAGCGCGGTATCGCCGTGTTCAACGCGCCCTATTCCAACACCCGCTCGGTGGCCGAGCTGGTGCTCGCCCAGGCCATCCTGCTGCTGCGCGGCATTCCCGAGAAGAACGCCTCCTGCCACCGTGGCGGCTGGATCAAGTCGGCGGCCAACTCTTTCGAAATCCGCGGCAAGAAGCTGGGCATCGTCGGCTACGGCTCGATCGGCACCCAGCTGTCGGTACTTGCCGAAGCCCTCGGCATGCAGGTGTTCTTCTACGACACCGTGACCAAGCTGCCGCTGGGCAACGCCCAGCAGATCGGCAAGCTGCATGACCTGCTCGGCCTGTGCGACATCGTTTCCCTGCACGTACCGGAGCTGCCGTCCACCCAGTGGATGATCGGCGAAGCGGAAATCCGCGCCATGAAGAAGGGCGGCATCCTGATCAACGCCGCACGCGGCACCGTGGTCGAGCTCGACCACCTGGCCCAGGCGATCAAGGACGAGCACCTGATCGGCGCGGCCATCGACGTGTTCCCGGTCGAGCCGAAATCCAACGACGACGTCTTCGAAAGCCCGCTGCGCGGCCTGGATCGCGTGATCCTGACCCCGCACATCGGCGGCTCCACCGCCGAGGCCCAGGCCAATATCGGCCTGGAAGTGGCCGAGAAGCTGGTCAAGTACAGCGACAACGGTACCTCGGTGTCCTCGGTCAACTTCCCGGAAGTGGCCCTGCCGGCGCACCCGGGCAAGCACCGCCTGCTGCACATCCACGCCAACGTGCCGGGCGTGATGAGCGAGATCAACAAGGTGTTCGCCGACAACGGCATCAACATCTCCGGCCAGTACCTGCAGACCAACGACAAGGTCGGCTACGTGGTCATCGACGTCGATGCCGACTACTCGGACCTGGCGCTGGAGAAGCTGCAGCAGGTCAACGGCACCATCCGCAGCCGCGTGCTGTTCTAAGCACGGCGCCGTGACGAAAAAGGGAGGCTTCGGCCTCCCTTTTTCATACCTGCGAGCTGGCGTCAGAACACCCCGTCGCCGCGGCGGCGGAACCAACCGGTCAGCGACAGGCGATCGCGGGTGGCCGGCAGCACTTCGTGGGGCACGTCGGCAGACAGGAACACCACCAGCGTGCCGGCCTCGGGCAGCACGTCACGCACCTGGCCGTCCGCCAGGTACAGGCGCAGCTGGCCGCCCTCCTCGGCCTGCCAGCGGTCATTGAGGTAGAGCACGGCCGACACCGCCCGACGGTCATCGTCGCGGAAGCGATCCAGGTGCTTGAGGTAGAAGCCGCCCGGCGGATAGAACGCGAAGTGGCTTTCGTAGTCCACCAGCCCCAGGTAGAGGCTCTGGTTGATGGCCACGCGCAGCTCGTCGAGCAGTTGCAGGTAACCGTCGCAGGCCGGCGACTGCCCGGCCTCGAGCCACTGGATATGGTCGCTGCGGGTGCCTTCGTGCACCGCCACCGCGTGGCCACGGCCGGTACCGGCCGGCGCCAGGGTGCCCTGGGCGATGCGCTGGCGGCACTCATCCGCCAGTTCCCGGGTCAGAGAAGCAGGGGCGAATTGGGTTTGCAACGACCATCCGAATTCGGCAAGGTCATCGATGATGCGGCTCAGCAGCGAATCGGAAATGTCTGTGGTCATGGCGCGATTCTACCCTGTGTCGCGTACACCTCGACAAGCTCCACCTGGCTGCCGAAAATAGCCGCCCCAGACAGGAGTTCGTATGCGCGCGTTGTGTTGTTTCTTGCTGTTGCTCCTGAGCCTGCCGGCCATGGCCGACACCCATGCCGAGCTGTATGAAAAAGCCGGCTGGCCGCAGCAGCGTGCGCATTTCAGCGATGCCCTGAGCGCCGCCCAGGCGCGTTACAGCAAGAGCCTGCCGCCGGCGGTGTACCAGGCGCTGGTCGACAACAGCAACCGACGCTTCGCCGCCCGCGCCATGGACGAGCGCGCCGAGAGCAGCCTGCGCGCAGGCCTCCCCGACCCGGCGCCGGCCCTGCGCTTCTTCGAATCGCCCCTGGGCCGCAAGATCGTCAGCGCCGAACTGCTCGCCACCCGCCCGGACCAATTGGCCAAGTACGCCGACGGCCTGCCGGTCAGCGAAGCCGATGCCACTCGCCGCCTGCTGATCCGCCACCTGGCCCAGGCCCTGCCGGCCAGTGAAGCGGGCGCGGAGATCAGCCTGGCCCTGGCCGGCGTGGCGGCCGACAGCCTCAGCCAGATGATTCCCGGCCTGCTCGGCGGCGGCACTGCACAAGGGCTGCTCGACGGCCAGCGCCAACGGCTGATGACGCAGATCGACAAGGACCTGGACAACACCCTGCTGCACGTCTACCGCAACCTGTCCGACCCGGAGCTGGAAGAGTTCGTCACCTTCGCCCGGTCCAGCGAAGGCGCGGCCTACTACAAGGCGGCCCTGGCGGCGATCCGTGCCGGCCTGGCGGTGGGTCAGTAGGCGCGGCCCAGCTGCTCGCCCAGATAATCGAAATAGCGCTGGCGCAGCGGCGCCACCTCGTTGGCCAGGTGGTGGCGCGCCTCGGGTAGCCGCAGGATACGCGGCGCGCTGAACTTGTTCTCGAGCACCGCCAGGTTGTGCCGCCAGTCCACCGTCATGTCCGCCTCGCCCTGCACGATGAGCGGGCTGCGTGTGCTGCGCGGTGCCTGTTCGATACGCGGCACCCACTGGCTCAGCGCGCCGACCCAGACGGTCGGCACCACCCTGGGCTGCAAGGGATCGCGGTTGCGCAGGAAATCGAGAAACTCCGGATCGCTGGAGTTCTCGCTGAAGCGTCGCGGAATCTCCTGCACGAAACGGCGCAACAGGCGGTAGCTGAGCTGCGACCAGTTCCAGCGCCGTGGCCGCACCAGGGGGGCCAGCAGAATGGTTTCGCCGACCTCGGCCAACGGCTGGTCGTTGAGCAGGTAGTCGATCAGGATCGCCCCGCCGGTACTCTGCCCGCACAGGTGCCAGGGCGCCGGCAGGCCCAGCACGTCAGCCTGCTGCAAGGCGGCGCGCAGCACGGCCTGGTATTCGGCGAAATCCTTGATGCTGGCCCGCGGGCCGCTGGACAGGCCGTGGCCCGGCAAGTCCACGGCGAGCACCGCGAATCCGGCCTCCAGCGCCCAGTCGATCACATGCCGGTACAGACCGCTGTGGTCGTAATAGCCGTGCAGCAGCAACAGGGTGGCGCGGGGCGCAACGGGTTTCCACAACTGGGCGGCGATGCGGTAGTCGTCCACCTCGAACCAGCCGAGCCGGCTCTCGACCGCCTCGCGCGGCAGGAAGCCATAGAACTGCCGATAGGCCAGCTCCGCCGCCGACAGCGGCGCAGCGCTGGCCAGCGGACGCAGGCTGGCGACCAGCGGTTCGGGTTGGAAGATCTCGGGCATCGGCAGCATCGACTCTGATTGATTCACGACAGCATCACCGGGGTGGGCAGCCGGTACAGTGACGATCTTCTGCTGCCAGGCTCGCCATGGCAAGCCACCGAATCCCTACGGAAGCTTCAGGCATGGCCCGTTCCCGCCGCATCACGCCCCTCGCCTGCCTTGTCGCCATCACCTGGCTGGCCGCCATGATCGCCGCCTTCTGGTGGTTCGAGGCGCGTTATCTGCGCCCCTTCGATGAACGTAGCGCGCTGTTTGCCGGCAGCCAACTGCGCCTGCCGGCTCAGCTCGCTGGGCCGGGTGAGGTTCGCCTGGTGCACTTCTGGGACCCGGCCTGCCCCTGCAACGTCGGCAACCAGCAGCACCTCGGCGAATTGCTGGCGCGCTACGGCGGGCGGGGCGTGCAGTTCTATGCCGTGCAGAAGCCCGGCAGCCAGGGGCGACTGCCGGATACCTTGCGGGCACTGCGCTCACTCGCCGGGCTGGCCGGCAGTGAGCGGCTACCCGCCAGCCCGGCCGTGGCGATCTGGGATCAGCACGGCCGGCTGGCCTATTTCGGCCCCTACGGCAGCGGCATGACCTGCACCTCCGGCAACAGCTTCGTCGAGCCCGTGCTCGATGCGCTGCTCGACGGACGCAAGGTGCTGGCGGACAACAACCTGGCGAGCGGTTGTTTCTGCGCTTGGGCAGATGAACACGACGACCGTAACCGGCCTTAGTCGGGTCAGGCACCGGCCGCTGCAGGTCAGGGGCCCCGTCACGTCCTGAGCCGGTCGCCTTGCAGTCGGCGCGGATTGCCCGCAGCATGGCGGCCCGCGTGAGACAAGGACGGCAGCATGAAACGCTTCCTCATCATCCTGGCGGCCGTGCTGCTGACGGCCGCTGGCGGTGGCGCCTGGTACCTGCATGGCAAGCAACCGGTGCGCGACGGCGAGCTGGCCCTGCAACGCCTCGACGCGCCGGTGCAGGTGCGCTACGACGAACGCGGCGTGCCGCATATCGAGGCGCAGAGCGAAGCCGACCTGTACCGCGCCCTGGGCTTCGTGCAGGCCCAGGATCGCCTGTTCCAGATGGAGATGCTGCGCCGCCTGGCCCGCGGAGAGCTGGCCGAAGTGCTCGGCGCCAGGCTGCTACCCACCGACCGCCTGTTTCGCACCCTGCAGATCCGCGACCGGGCCGACCAGCAGGCCCGCGAACTGGACCCCGACAGCCCCCACGGCAAGGCGCTGGCCGCCTACCTCGATGGCATCAACCAGTATCAGGACAGCCGCCCGGCACCCCTGGAATTCGACCTGCTGGGCATCGACAAACGTCCGTTCAGCGCCGCGGATACCCTGTCCATCGCCGGCTACCTGGCCTACAGCTTCGCCGCGGCGCTGCGCAGCGAGCCCCTGCTGACGCGCATTCGCGATGAACTGGGCAGCGACTACCTGGCGATCTTCGATATCGACTGGCACCCCGACGGCGTGCTCGGCACAGCGCTCGGCAACGACGACTGGCGGCTGCTCGACCAGATCGCCGTCCTGAGCGATCAGGCCCTGGCCGACAGCGGGCTGCCGCAGTTCGAGGGCAGCAATGCCTGGGCGGTGGCCGGTGCCCGCACCGCCAGCGGCAAGCCACTGCTGGCCGGCGATCCGCACATCCGCTTCTCGGCGCCGTCGGTGTGGTACGAGGCGCATCTCAAATCGCCGGGCTTCGAGCTGTACGGCCATCACCAGCCGGCGACCCCGGTGGCCTTTCTCGGTCACAACCAGGATTTCGCCTGGACCCTGACCATGTTCCAGAACGACGACATGGACCTGATCGCCGAACGCCTCAACCCGGACAACCCCGAGCAGGTCTGGTATCAGGGCGGCTGGGTCGATCTGCAGCAGCGCGAGGAGGTCATCCGGGTCAAGGACGGCGCACCGGTGACCCTGCAGCTGCGCCGCTCGCCCCACGGCCCGATCATCAACGATGCCCTGGGTGACAGCGCCGGCACCACGCCGATCGCCATGTGGTGGACCTTTCTGGAAAGCGAGAACCCGCTGCTCGAGGCCTTTTACCGCCTGAACCGTGCCGACACCCTGGAAAAGGGCCGCGCCGCCGCCGAGCGCATCCATGCACCGGGCCTCAACCTGGTGTGGGCCAACGCCCGCGGCGACATTGCCTGGTGGGCCGCGGCCAGGCTGCCGATACGCCCGGTCGGGGTGAATCCCGCCTTCATCCTCGATGGCGGCACGAGCGCTGCCGACAAACCGGGCTTCCATCCCTTCAGCGCCAACCCGCAGGAAGAGAACCCAACCCGCGGCTACATCGTCTCGGCCAACTTCCAGCCGCTGCCGGCCAGCGGCATCGAGATTCCCGGCTACTACAACCCGCCGGAGCGCGGCCAACGCCTCAATCAGCACCTGGCTGACCCGGACGTGCGCTGGGACCTGCACAACAGTCAGGCCCTGCAGCTGGAAACCGCCACCGCCTACGGCCCCAAGCTGCTGGCGCCGATTCTCGATGATCTGCGTGCCGCAGCAGCAGACGAGCAGGAGCGACAACTGGTCGAATCGCTGGCGATCTGGAGCGGCGATCACCCGCTGCAATCGCTGCCGGCGACCCTGTTCAACCAGCTCACCTATGAACTGGGCCGCGCCACCCTGGCGCCACGCCTGGGCGCCCAGGCCTTCGAGCAATTGCTGTCGACCCGGATGATCGACAGCGCACTGCCGCGCCTGAGCGCCGATGCGAACTCGCCCTGGTGGGCGCGCGCCGATGGCAGGCCACGCAGCCGCGCCGAAGCGGTGGCCGAGGCCTGGCGCGCCACCCTGCAGCACCTGCGCGCTACCCTGGGCGACGACCCGGCGCAATGGCGCTGGGGCCAGGCCCACACCCTCACCCACCAGCACCCGTTGGGCGTGCAGTGGCCCCTGGATGCGCTGCTCAACGTCGGCCCGCTGCCAGCGCCGGGTGGCCACGAGACGCCCAACAACCTGTCGCACCGCATTGGCGCCGCGCCCTGGCCGGTGGGCTACGGGCCCTCAACGCGCCGGCTGATCGACCTGGCCGATGCCGACCACAGCCTGGGCATCAACCCGCTGGGCCAGGGCGGCGTGCCGTTCGACCGCCACTACAGCGACCAGGCCCAGCGCTTCATAAACGGCGAGTACGTGCCGCAACACCTGAGTGCCGACGACGTAACTGCCAACACGCGCAGCACGCTGACACTGCGACCGGCGCCCTGAACGATCAGCGGCGCCGCAAATCGCGGGCATGAAAAAGCCCGCCATGGGGCGGGCTTTTCGAGTCAGCCGATCAATTACTTGATCTTGGCTTCCTTGTACGCAACGTGCTTGCGGACGACCGGATCGTATTTCTTGATCTCGATCTTGTCCGGAGTGGTGCGCTTGTTCTTGTCGGTGGTGTAGAAGTGGCCGGTACCGGCGCTGGACACCAAACGGATCAGTTCACGCATGACAGTCTCCTTAAACCTTTTCGCCGCGAGCACGAAGCTCGGCCAGCACTACGTCAATACCACGCTTGTCGATGATGCGCATGCCTTTGGTGGACAGACGCAGACGGACGAAGCGGTTTTCAGACTCGACCCAGAAGCGGTGATGCTGCAGGTTCGGCAGGAAACGACGACGGGTTTTGTTGTTCGCGTGGGAAATGTTATTCCCGGTTACCGGACCCTTACCGGTAACTTGACAGACTCTCGACATACCTCAGCCCTCTAAAACCACATGCCCAACCCGGCATGGGTTGGCCGCTTAATCTCTGTTTTTCGGCGCTGGGCGCCGCGTTTCTTCAGGGTCTTACCGGTGATAGATCGCGATCAAGCAACCGGGCCCCTAGAAAAGAGCGCTGCTTTATACCAGAAAGCCCCCACAGCAACAAGCGCGAACGCACTTAAAAATACCGGCCGTTCGGGCGCTGAGCCCCAGGCGGCGGGCATGGGCGCGAACGACCGCTCGTCGCCGTATTGCGTTGTTAGCCTGCATCTTATCGTTTAGGGTCTGTCCACGCGTTAACGCGACCCTCTCTCCCCCTCAGCCTTGTCACCAGCGGCCCGCCGGATGCGCGCCGTTTCGTTCAGGAGATCACCATGCGCCTTGCCCTGTTGCCGCTGCTCGTCGCCCCGCTGTTCGCCCAGGCCGCGACCCTGAGCGTCTGTACCGAAGCCAGCCCCGATGGTTTCGATGTGGTGCAGTACAACTCCCTGACCACCACCAACGCCTCGGCCGACGTGCTGATGAACCGCCTGGTCGAATTCGACGCCGCCAACGGCAAGCTGGTGCCCAGCCTGGCCAGCAGCTGGACGATCTCCGACGACGGCCTGACCTATACCTTCACCCTGCGCCCTGACGTATTGTTCCACCGCACCGACTATTTCAAGCCCAGCCGCCCGACGCTGGAAGCCGATGACGTGCTGTTCAGCTTCCAGCGCATGCTCGATGCCAACCACCCCTGGCACAAGACGGCCACCAGTGGCTATCCCCATGCCCAGTCCATGCAGTGGCCCGCGCTGATCAAGGCGGTGGAGAAGGTCGACGCCCATACCGTGCGTGTCACCCTGAACAAACCGGACGCGACCTTTCTCGCCACCCTGAGCATGGGCTTCGCCTCCATCTATTCCGCCGAGTACGCCGACCAGCTGCTCAAGGCCGGCACGCCGGAGAAGCTCAACAGCCAGCCGATCGGTACCGGCCCCTTCGTGTTCCGGCGCTTCCAGAAGGATGCCGCGGTGCGCTACACCGCCAACGCCGACTACTTCGCCGGCAAGCCGGAGGTCGACAACCTGGTCTTCGCCATCACCCCGGATGCCAATGTGCGCCTGCAGCGCCTGCGCCGCGGCGAATGCCAGATCGCCCTGTCGCCCAAACCGGTCGACGTCGAAGCGGCGAGCCAGGATGCGGGCCTCGGCACCGTGAAGACCGCCGCCTTCATGACCGCCTTCGTGGCCCTCAACAGCCAGCACCCGCCGCTGGACAAACCCGCCGTGCGCCAGGCGATCAACCTGGCGTTCGACAAGCGCAGCTACCTCAAGGCCGTGTTCGAAAACAGCGCCGAGCCGGCCGACGGCCCCTATCCGCCCAACACCTGGAGCTACGCCAGCGACCTGCCGGACTACGCCCATGACCCGCAGAAGGCCCGCGAGCTGCTCGAGGAGGCCGGGCTGGCCGATGGTTTCAGCACCACCATCTGGACGCGCCCCTCGGGCAGCCTGCTCAACCCCAACCCCAGCCTCGGTGCACAGCTGCTGCAGGCCGACCTGGCCGAAGTCGGCATCAAGGCGCAGATCCGGGTGATCGAGTGGGGCGAGCTGATCCGCCGCGCCAAGGCCGGCGAGCATGACCTGCTGTTCATGGGCTGGGCCGGCGACAACGGCGATCCGGACAATTTCCTCACGCCGCAGTTTTCCTGCGCCTCGGTGGAGTCCGGCCTGAACTTCACGCGTTTCTGCGATGCCAAGCTCGACAAGCTGATCGCCGACGGCAAGGCCGTCAGCGACCAGGCCAAGCGCAGCGCGTTGTACCAGGACGCCCAGGCGATCATCCAGCAACAGGCGCTGTGGCTGCCGCTGGCCCACCCGACCGCCTACGCACTGACCCGCAAGGGCGTCGAGGGCTACAGCGTGAGCCCCTTCGGCCGGCAGGATTTCTCCCGGGTCAGCGTGCCGTGACCGCTGCGGGCTGCCCTCCCTGGCGCTGGGCAGTCCGCTGTCGATAAAGCATGCCGGTGGCTGTCACCGGCATGACATACGGCTGCCGCACCCTGTTGGCTTTTCAACCGCAGGGAATCATCCGGCATGCGTCGCACTCTTCGCCTTCACACCCTTCTCGCCGGTACGGCCTGCTGGGCCTCGTTCGCCATCGCCCAGGACAGCGTCACCGCCTACCCCGCCACACTGGCCGGCCATGCAGTGATGCCGGCGGCGAGCTTCATTCAGCCGCCCGCCGATGCGCCGGCGGACTTCGCCATCAGCGGCAAATTCTCCAACGGCCAGCGCAACGAGCAGGTCGGCAGCGTGCAAGGCCTGTCGGCCAACCGTCCTACCGGTATGTCGCTGCCTTTCCACAGCCAGCCGCTGCAGGGCCACTCCGGCATCAAGCACATGCCGGACGGCAGTTTCTGGGTGCTCACCGACAACGGCTTCGGCACCCAGGCCAACTCCGCCGATGCCATGCTCCACCTCAGCCATTACGCTATCGACTTCCAGCGCGGCGACTTCAAGCGGCTGGACACGGTGTTTCTCAGCGATCCCGACAAGAAAGTGCCGTTTCGCATCGTCCACGAAGGCACGCCGGCGCGCTACCTGAGCGGCGCGGACTTCGACCCGGAAAGCTTCCAGCTGATCGGCGACTCCATCTGGATCGGCGACGAATTCGGCCCCTACCTGATCAAGACCGATCTGCAGGGCCGCGTGCAGGCGGTGTTCGACGTCGAGGCCGACGGCAAGCCGGTGCGCTCGCCCGACAATCCCGCCGTCACCACCCCAGCCTGGCCAGCCGACGCGATGAACTTCCAGGTGCGCCGCTCCAAGGGCCTGGAAGGCATGGCCGCCGCCAAGGACGGCAGCAAGCTCTATGCGCTACTGGAAGGCCCGCTGTGGGACGCGGCCAGCCAGGGTGCCGAGCAGCGCGCTGGCCAGAGCGTGCTGCGTGTACTCGAGTTCGACGTCGCCAGCCAAGCCTGGACAGGGCGTCACTGGTTCTACCCGCTGGAGCAACCCGGCCACGCCATCGGCGACTTCAACATGATCGATGTGGCGAGCGGCCTGGTGATCGAGCGCGACAACGGCGAAGGCACGGCGGACAAGGCCTGCCCGCCGGGCGAAAAGGGCACCACCTGTTTCTCGGATATCGCCCGCTTCAAGCGCGTCTACAAGGTCGCCTTCGACGACAGCAACGTCGGCCAGGCCGTGCGCAAGGTCGGTTACATCGATCTGCTCGCCATCCAGGCCCCGCACGGCATCGCCCGCAAGCCGCTGAACGGTGGCGTGCTGACCTTTCCGTTCTTCACCATCGAGAACGTCGACATCGTCGATGAGCGCCATATCGTGGTCGGCAACGACAACAACCTGCCGTTCTCCAGCAGCCGTGAACCGAACAGGGCTGACGACAACGAACTGGTGCTGCTGGAAGTCGGCGAATTGCTGCAAGCCCGCTGACGGTTACCGAGCTGCCGTCTACATCCAGCCATGCTCGACCATCGACAGCGGCTCGCCGTCACCGACGATGAAATGATCGAGGATGCGCACTTCGACCAGCGCCAGCGCCTCCTTCAGGCGCTGGGTCAGCACCTTGTCGGCCTGGCTCGGCTCGGCGACGCCCGATGGATGGTTGTGGGTGAGAATCAGCGCCGCAGCGTTATGGGCCAGGGCGCGCTTGACCACCTGCCGCGGGTAGACGCTGGCGCTGTCGATGGAGCCGTGGAACAGCGCCTCGAAGGCCAGCACGCGGTGCTTGGCATCGAGAAACAGGCAAGCGAACACCTCGTGGGGCTCGTGGCGCAGTTGTGCCTTGAGGTAGTCACGCACCGCCTGGGGGCTTTCCAGGGCCGAGTCGCGGCGCAGTTGCTCGGCCAGGTGGCGACGGCCCATTTCCAGTACCGCCTGCAGCTGGGCGAACTTGGCCGGGCCGAGCCCCAGGTGTTGGCTGAAGGACGGCAGGTCGGCCTGCAACAGTGCGCGCAGGCTGCCGAAATCGGCGAGCAGGTGGCGCGCCAGGTCCACCGCACTCTGCCCGGCCACGCCGGTACGCAGGAAGATCGCCAGCAGCTCGGCGTCGGTCAGGCTGGCCGCCCCCTGGGCCAGCAGCTTTTCCCGAGGGCGCTCTGCCGCGGGCCACTCACGAATGCTCATCAGACATGCCCTGCCCAGCCAATTCCCACCGCCGTTGCGCTCGCCCGGCGTGCCGCTGCTCCCCTGCTGCCGCTGTGCTATCGTAGCCCGGTTTTTCGCAGGGCGCCGGGCCTGGGGAGGTCTCGGGCATCTGCGTCTGTAACTACACACGACAAAGGCAGAGTTATGCAGCGGTTGTATCGCAAACGCATCATCCTCGGCGTGGGTGGCGGCATCGCGGCGTACAAGAGCGCCGAGCTGGTCCGCCGCCTCAAGGATCAGGGCGCCGAAGTGCGCGTGGTCATGACCCAGGGTGGTCGCGAATTCATCACCCCGCTGACCCTGCAGGCGCTGTCCGGCCACCCGGTGCACCTGGACCTGCTCGACCCGGCGGCCGAAGCCGCCATGGGCCATATCGAGCTGGCACGCTGGGCCGACCTGGTGCTGATCGCCCCGGCCACCGCCGACCTGATGGCGCGCCTGGCCCAGGGCGTCGCCGATGACCTGCTGACCACCCTGGTGCTGGCCACCGATGCCCCGGTGGCCCTGGCGCCGGCGATGAACCAGGCGATGTGGCGCGATCCGGCGACCCTGGCCAACGTCGAGCTGCTGCGCAGCCGCGGCCTGAAACTGTTCGGCCCGGCCTCCGGCAGCCAGGCCTGTGGCGACGTCGGCCTGGGCCGCATGCTCGAAGCCGATGACCTGGCGCAGCTGGCCGCCGACTGCTTCGAACACCGGGCACTGAGCGGCAAGCACGTGCTGATCACCGCCGGCCCGACCCAGGAAAACATCGACCCGGTGCGTTACATCACCAACCACAGCTCCGGCAAGATGGGCTTCGCCCTCGCCGAAGCGGCAGTGGAAGCCGGCGCCAAGGTCACCCTGATCAGCGGCCCGGTGCACCTGGCCACACCGGATCGGGTCAATCGCATCGACGTGGTCAGCGCCCGCGACATGCTCGCCGCCTGCGAAGCGGCGATGCCCTGCGACATCCTCATCGCCGCCGCCGCCGTGGCCGACTACCGCCCGGAAGTTGTCGCCCAGCACAAATTGAAGAAAGACCCCAACAGCGGTGATGGTCTGCTGTTGCAGATGGTGCGCAACCCGGACATCCTCGCCACCCTGGCGCACCGTGACGACCGGCCGTTCAGCGTCGGCTTCGCCGCCGAGACCGAGAACCTGCTCGAATACGCCTCGCGCAAGCTCAAGGACAAGAACCTCGACCTGATCGTCGCCAACGACGTGGCCAACCCGAGCATCGGTTTCAACAGCGAGGACAACGCGATCACCATCATCGATCGCGGGCTGCAGCAGACCAGCTTCGCGCAGACCAGCAAGGGCAAGATCGCCCGCCAGCTGGTGAGCTTCATCGCCGCGCAGCAACCCAAACACTGACCTTCATTCCCACGGAAGCCCTGATCGCCCCATGCACGCCCTACAAGCCAAGATCCTCGACCCCCGCCTCGGCAGCGAATTCCCCATGCCCGCCTACGCCACGCCCGGTTCGGCCGGCCTGGACCTGCGCGCCATGCTCAAGGAAGACCTGACCCTGGAGCCGGGCCAGACCGTGCTGATCCCCACCGGCCTGGCCATCCACGTCGCCGACCCGGGCCTGGCCGCACTGATCCTGCCGCGCTCGGGCCTGGGCCACAAACACGGCATCGTGCTCGGCAACCTGGTCGGCCTGATCGATTCGGATTACCAGGGCGAGCTGATGGTGTCGTGCTGGAACCGCGGCAATACCGTGTTCAAGATGGCCATCGGCGAGCGCATCGCCCAACTGGTGCTGGTGCCGGTCATCCAGGCACGCTTCGAGGTGGTCGAGGAATTCGGCGACAGCGAACGCGGTGCCGGCGGATTCGGCCACTCGGGTACCAAGTGATCCCCTTCTAGTTCGCCAGGAGACGTCGGATGAAAGGCTTCAAACGCGCGCCCAAGGAAGAACGCCCCGGCGATTCGCACTCCAGCACTCGTGGTCGCTCCATGGCTTCCGCCGACCTGCTGCCCGGCGCGCTAGTCGCCGCCCTTGGCGTGGCCCTGGCCGGCGCCATCCTTTGGTTCGCCGCGGTGAGCCCGGCGCAGCAGCTGCAGCAGCAACAGCTCAGCCAGGCCTGGGGCAGCAGCCAGGCGGCCAGCCTGCAGCAGGCCCTCAGGCAACTCAGCGCCGACACCCTGGCCGCCGCGGGTAACCCGGCGCTCTCACAAGCGCTGCAGAGTGGCGACGACGCCCAGGTGCGCAATGCCGAGAACGGCCTGCGCTACTGGAACGGCGTGGTCGATGCCCAGCTCAACCTGCCCGGCCAGGCGGTACCGGACAGCTCACGCAGCGCGCCGATGAACTTCGCCGCGCTGGACCTGCTGCGCCGCCTGGAGGCCGGTCAGGCGCCAGCCGTGGAAGCCTACCGGGTCGGTGAGCGCTGGCTGGCCTACAGCGTGGCGCCGGTGCGCCAGGACGACAAGCAGCCCATGGTCGGCACCCTGCTGCTGGCCGTCGACCTCAACCGCCTGCTCGGCAACCTGCCGCCGCTGCCGGCCGATGTCGGGCAGATCCAGCTGGTGCAGCGCTTCGATGCCGGCGCCGCCCAGGTGCTGGCCCAGCGCGGCCAGGCCGAAGGCACCGCCCAGCCGTTCGCCACCGGCAATCCGCACTGGACGCTGAACTTCACGCCGGCTGCCGGGCTTGGCGCCACGAGCCTGTCACCCGCACTGCTGGGGCTTGCCCTGCTGGTCGCGCTGATCGGCGCACTGGCCGGGCTCTATCTGGCCAACCGCCACCTGCAGCAGCGCCTGGCAGGTGATGTCGCGCAACTGATCGAATTGGTAAAAGAACTCTCCGCAGGCAAAGCCGTCAAAGCCTTCAGCTTGAGCCTGCCCGCCCTGAACGACCTGGCGCAGAACCTGAGCCGACTGCCCCGTCGCGCCCAGGAACCCGTGGCGACCCGCCCGGACCCCGTGGCCAGTGAAACACCCAGTAGTCGCGTCGCAGCCAAGCCGGCGGATTTCGTGAATCCGCTGTTTCAAGACACCGATATTCTCGATATCGACATCCTCGACGACGACCAGGATCTCCTGGGACTGGAGCAGACACCGATCATGACCGCGCCGCAAGCCCCGAAACTCCCAGCAGACATCTTCCGAGCCTATGACATTCGCGGTGTGGTGGGCGCCGGCCTGACCCCGGAAACCGCCTACTGGATCGGCCGCGCCATCGGCTCCCAGAGCCTGGCCGAGGGCGAGCCCAACGTTGCCGTGGGCCGCGACGGCCGGCTGTCCGGCCCGAGCCTGGTCGAGCAGCTGATTCAGGGCGTGGCCGACAGCGGCTGCCAGGTCAGCGACGTCGGCATGGTGCCGACCCCGGTGGTCTACTTCGCTGCCCACGTGCTGGCCGGCAAGACCGCGGTGATGCTCACCGGCAGCCACAACCCGCCGGACTACAACGGCTTCAAGATCGTCATCGCCGGTGACACCCTGGCCAACGAGCAGATCCAGGCGCTGAAAACCCGCATCGACACCAACGACCTGAGCAGCGGTGAAGGCAGCGTCGAACGCGTCGACCTGCTGCCGCGCTACCTGGAGCAGATCCGCAGCGACATCGCCATGGCCAAGCCGCTGCGCGTGGTGGTCGATTGCGGCAACGGCGCCGCCGGGGTGATCGCCCCGCAGCTGATCGAAGCCTTGGGCTGCAAGGTGATTCCGTTGTACTGCGAGGTCGACGGCAACTTCCCCAACCACCACCCGGATCCGGGCAAGCCCGAGAACCTGGTCGACCTGATCGCCAAGGTCAAGGAAGAGAACGCCGACGTCGGCCTGGCCTTCGACGGCGATGGCGACCGCGTGGGCGTGGTCACCAACACCGGCACCATCGTCTACCCGGACCGCCTGTTGATGCTGTTCGCCAAGGACGTGGTCTCCCGCAACCCGGGCGCCGACATCATCTTCGACGTCAAATGCACCCGTCGCCTGACCCCGCTGATCAGCGGCTACGGCGGCCGCCCGGTGATGTGGAAGACCGGTCACTCGCTGATCAAGAAGAAGATGAAGGAAACCGGCGCGCTGCTGGCCGGCGAGATGAGCGGCCACGTGTTCTTCAAGGAACGCTGGTTCGGCTTCGACGACGGCATCTACGCCGCCGCACGCCTGCTGGAGATTCTCAGCCAGGACAAGCGCACCGCCGAGCAGGTGTTCGCCGCCTTCCCCAACGACGTGTCGACCCCGGAAATCAACGTGCAGGTCACCGAGCAGACCAAGTTCCCGATCATCGAGCGCCTGCAGCGTGAAGGTCAGTGGGGCGAAGGCAGTGTGACCAACCTCGACGGTGTGCGCGTCGATTACCCCAAAGGCTGGGGCCTGGTGCGCGCCTCCAACACCACGCCGGTGCTGGTGCTGCGCTTCGAAGCGGAAAGCCAGGCCGAGCTGGAGCGGATCCAGGAACTGTTCCGCTCGCAGATGCACCGCGTCGCCCCTGACGTCCAACTACCGTTCTGACCCGTCCAGCACTGGAGCCCCGCATGACCCTAGAGCGTGAAGCCGCCACCAACGTCGCCAAGGTGCTGTCCGAAGCACTGCCGTACATCCGTCGCTTCGTTGGCAAGACCCTGGTGATCAAGTACGGCGGCAACGCCATGGAAAGTGATGACCTGAAGGAAGGCTTCGCCCGCGACATCGTGTTGATGAAGGCGGTGGGCATCAACCCGGTGGTGGTTCACGGCGGCGGCCCGCAGATCGGTGATCTGCTCAAGCGCCTCTCCATCGAAAGCCACTTCATTGATGGCATGCGCGTGACCGACGCGGCGACCATGGATGTGGTGGAAATGGTGCTCGGCGGCCAGGTCAACAAGGACATCGTCAACCTGATCAACCGTCATGGCGGCAGCGCCATCGGCCTGACCGGCAAGGATGCCGAGCTGATCCGTGCGCGCAAGCTCACCGTCAGCCGGCAGACGCCGGAAATGACCCAGCCGGAAATCATCGACATCGGCCATGTCGGCGAGGTCACCGGGGTCAATACCGACCTGCTGAACATGCTGGCCAAGGGCGACTTCATCCCGGTGATCGCGCCGATCGGCGTGGGCCCGAAAGGTGAGTCCTACAACATCAACGCCGACCTGGTGGCTGGCAAGGTCGCCGAAGCGCTGAAAGCCGAGAAGCTGATGCTGCTGACCAACATCGCCGGCCTGATGGACAAGCAGGGCGAAGTACTCACCGGCCTGAGCACCGAACAGGTCAACGAACTGATCGCCGACGGCACCATCTACGGCGGCATGCTGCCGAAGATCAAGTGCGCCCTGGAAGCGGTACAGGGTGGCGTGACCAGCTCGCACATCATCGACGGCCGCGTGCCGAACGCGGTGCTGCTGGAGATCTTCACCGACGTGGGTAACGGCACCATGATCAGCAACCGCAAGCGTGCTTAAAAAAGCGACCAGCTGCGCGTCGGCCCTGCTGCGTTAAAAACAGACTCGAAATGCTCATGTACAAAAGTACACTCCGCTTTCTCGGCTGTTTTTGCCTTGCATGGCTCTAGCTCGCTTGGTCTGGATCTGCTGAAAACAACAACGCCGGCTATCGCCGGCGTTGTTGTTTTTGCAGCATCAGCTTCGCAGCGGTTTTATTGACTCTGACTGCTAGGTGGCACAAGCGGTCGGTGAACACGTGGTTTTTGTAGGAGGGGCTTTAGCCCCGAGCTCTTTGCAACCTCATAAAGCTCGGGGCTAAAGCCCCTCCTACGGGTTACGCGAGCGACCGCTTCCGCCTTCAATCAGCCCCATCAACGAATCGCGTAGATATCCTTCTCGTTCGCTTCGGCGTACTCGTACAGCCGCGCCAGGTAGGCCTTCTGCTGCTCCCAGACCTTCTGCGCGGCCGGGTCGGCGGCGGCGGTGGCGTCGACCACCTCGGCCGAGACTTCCTTGAGCCTGGCGAGCACGTCGTCCGGCAGGCGGCGTACGTCCACACCGTCCTTTTTCAGCTGTTCCATGGCTTCCATGTTCTTGGCGTTGTAGTCGTCGAGCATGTCGCCGTTGACATCGCGGGCCGCGGCGCGAACGATGGCCTGCAGGTCGGCCGGCAGGGTTTCCCAGGCCTTGAGGTTGACGTCCAGCTCGAAGGTGACGTTCGGCTCCTGCCAGCCCGGCGTGTAGTAGTACTTGGCCGCCTTGTGCAGACCCAGCGCCTGGTCGTTGTAGGGGCCGATCCATTCAGTGGCGTCGATGGCGCCGGTCTGTAGGGCGGTGAAGATCTCCCCGGCAGGCATGTTCACCACGGTGCCGCCGACCTTGCTCAGCACTTCACCGCCAAGCCCCGGGGTGCGCATCTTCAGGCCCTTGAGGTCGTCGACCGAATTGATTTCCTTGTTGAACCAGCCGGCGGTCTGCACGCCGGTGGCGCCGCAGGCCATCGGCAATACGCCATAGGGCTTGTAGACCTCTTCCCAGAGCTGGATGCCGCCGCCGTAGTGCAACCAGGCGTTCATTTCCTGGGCGTTGGGGCCGAACGGCAGGGCGCAGAAGAACTGTGCGGCGGGCACCTTGCCCTTCCAGTAGTAGGGCGCACCGTGGCCCATTTCCGCGGTGCCGCGCGATACCGCATCGAACACTTCCAGGGCCGGCACCAGCTCACCGGCGGCATAGACCTTGATCTTCAGGCGACCGTTGCTCATCTGCTCGACCAGCTTGGCGAAGCGCTCGGCACCGACGCCGACTCCGGGGAAGTTCTTAGGCCAGGAGGTGACCATTTTCCAGTTGAAGGTCCTGGCTTCGGCTGCCGGCTTGGAAGCATCGGCGGCGCCGGCTTCCTCCTTGCATCCGACCAATGCACCTGCGGCGATGCCGACGCCTGCAGCAGCCAGTATTTGGCGACGTTTCATAGGAAGCTCCTTGTTATTGTAATAATGACCTCTGGGCCGTATCGGCCTCGGTGCAACAATGGCGATCCGCCACTGCCCCAGCGCCTTTATCCTATTCCCGACCGCCGAGCGAACAGGATCGGCAAATGTTTCAGCCCATGTCTGGCCCATGGCCAGCACCCCCATGCCACCGTTCAAGACAGCGGCTTTCAGGGCTTCTGCCGCACCCCACCCGGCCGCGCAGCCAGGTACTGGCGCCATTGCCGGATGCGCGAAGCGCCGCCTAAAATCCCTCGCTTTTCGCTCTTTTCCGATAACTATAAGAAGGACGCATCATGTCCAACATGCCTTCACTTCCCCTGGGGATCGCACGGGTCATCGACGCCGTGAACTTCCGCTTCGGCCAGGCCTGCTCCTGGTTGACCCTGTTTCTGGTACTCGGCACGGCCCTGGTGGTGATCCTGCGCTATGGCATGAACCTGGGCGCCACCGCGCTGCAGGAAGCCGTGCTCTACGCCCACGCGCTGGTATTCATGGGCGCCTCGGCCTGGGCGCTGCAGCGCAACGCCCACGTGCGGGTGGATATCTTCTATCAGCAGTTCAGCGGCCGCCGTCAGGCACTGGTCGAGGTGCTCGGCACCCTGTTCTTGCTGCTGCCGGTCTGCCTGTTTCTCGGTTGGGCGAGCTGGGACTACGTGGCCAACTCCTGGTCGACCCGCGAAGGCTCCAGCGAGTCGGGCGGCCTGAAGTTCGTCTACCTGCAGAAGAGCATCATCCTGGTGCTGGTGGTCAGCCTGACCCTGCAAGGCATCTCCAACCTGATCAAGGCAATCTACCTGCTGTGCGGCGTGCTGCCGGAGCAGGAGGTGAAACATGGCTGAAGTCATGTCGATCCTGCTGTTCGTCAGCATCTGCCTGGTGCTGATGGGCGGCTACCCGGTGGCCTTCACCCTGGCTGGGGTTTCGCTGCTGTTCGCCGGTATCGGCGTGCTCACCGGCACCTTCGACGCCGGGTACCTGAGCGCCCTGCCCAACCGCCTGTTCGGCATCATGAACAACCAGACCATGCTGGCGGTGCCGCTGTTCGTGTTCATGGGCGTGATGCTGGAGAAGTCCAAGGTCGCCGAGGACCTGCTCGAGTCGATGTCACGCCTGTTCGGCGGCATTCGTGGCGGCCTGGCGATCTCGGTGTGCCTGGTGGGGGCGCTGCTCGCGGCCAGCACCGGCATCGTCGGCGCCACGGTGGTGACCATGGGCCTGCTGGCCCTGCCGACCCTGCTCAAGCGCGGCTTCGACCCGGCGGTGGCGACCGGCACCCTGGCCGCCACCGGCACCCTGGGTCAGATCATCCCGCCGTCGATCGTGCTGGTGCTGCTCGGGGATGTGATGTCCAGCGCCTACCAGCAGGCGCAGCTGCGCATGGGCATCTTCTCGCCGAAGACCGTTTCCGTTGGCGACCTGTTCATGGGCGCTCTGGTGCCCGGTCTGCTGCTGGTGGTGCTGTACGTCGTCTACCTGATCCTGGTGGCGATCTTCCAGCCGAAGAAGATGCCGGTGGTGCCCAAGGAAGAACTCGGCGAGGTGCAATGGGGCAAGCTGCTCGGCTCCCTGGTACCGCCACTGGCGCTGATCGTCGCGGTACTCGGCTCGATTCTCGCCGGCTACGCGACGCCCACCGAGGCCGCCGCCATCGGCGCCGTGGGCGCCACCCTGCTGGCACTGTTCAAGGGCCAGCTCAGCCTGCCGCAGCTGCGCAGCGTGGCCCAGGGCACCACGGAAATTTCCAGCATGGTGTTTCTGATCCTCATCGGCGCCTCGCTGTTTTCCCTGGTGTTCCGCGGCTTCGGCGGTGAAGCGCTGATCGAGGACGTGTTCAAGCAGTTGCCCGGCGGCGTGCTCGGCGCCTTCTTCTTGGTCATGCTGGTGATCTTTCTGCTCGGCTTCATCCTTGACTTCATCGAGATCATCTTCGTGGTGGTGCCGATCGTCGGCCCGGTGCTGCTGGCCATGGGCCTGGACCCGGTGTGGCTGGGGGTGATGATCGCCCTCAACCTGCAGACCTCGTTCCTCACCCCGCCACTGGGCTTCTCGCTGTTCTACCTGCGCGGCGTGACGCCGCGCTCGGTGAGTACCGCGACCATGTACCGCGGGGTGATTCCGTTCATCATCATTCAGTTGATGATGCTGGTCATCGCCTACCAGTTCCCGGCGCTGATCACCTGGCTTCCGAATCAGGTCTACGGTTCGTAAACTCAACGGCAACGCAAAACGCCCGCCCCGACGGGCGTTTTTCATGGCACTGGCGAACCTCGCCGCCGCGTCGCGGCCCAACAGCCAATCTCTCCAGGAGCAGTACATCCATGAGCACCACCAACGAACGCATCCAGCTGGGCGACCTGGTCTGCTGGCGCATCCAGCATGCCGGCGCCGAGCTGCTGGTCAGCGAACAGGGCGCGCAGATCCTGCGCTACCAGCCGGCCAAGGGCGAGCCGCTGATCTGGCTCAGCGACGAGGCGGCCTATGAAAGCGCAAAGAGCGTGCGCGGCGGCGTGCCGGTGTGTTGGCCCTGGTTCGGTGACCTGCAGCGCAACCCCGACGCCATCCGCGACGCGTATTCCCGCCCGACCGATGCGCCGGCCCACGGCCTGGTGCGTGACCGCGACTGGCAACTGATCGGCCTGAACACCGAAGAAGATGGCGTGACCCTGTCGTTCGCCTTCGACACCGCCGCCCAACCGATTGCCGAGTGGCCGCACGCCGCCGAGCTGCAGCTCGATATCCACCTCGGCGAGCGCGTGAAACTGAGCCTGACCACCCGCAACCTGGGCGACAGCGAACTGCCGATCAGCCAGGCGCTGCACACCTATTTCGCAGTCAGCGACATTCGCAAGGTACAGATCGAAGGCCTGGACGCCTGCCGCTACGTCGACACCCTGCAGGACTGGAAGAAAGTCCGCCAGAAAGGCGCGGTGACCTTCAACGGCGAAACCGACCGTATCTACCTCGATACGCCGCCACAATTGAGCATCGTCGACCCGCTCTGGAAGCGCCGTATCTTCATGCGCAGCGAAGGCTCGGCCTCGGCGGTGGTGTGGAACCCGTGGATCGACAAGGCCAAACGCCTGTCGCAATTCGCCGATGACGCCTGGCAGGGCATGCTCTGCATCGAGCACGCCAACGTGCTGGACGACTCGCTGATTCTCGCCCCTGGCGCCGAATACCGCCTCGACGTGACGCTGTGGGCACAGCCACTTTGAGATGACCGTTTCACGCGCGGCCGCGCCGGAGACCGTTTTGCAGCGAGGCAAAGGCCGCGCCCGCACCCTGCGGACTTGCGGCATTTCCCACATCCGTGTGGGGCACACAGCCGCGAAGTTTAGTGAGCTGAATGAGCCGGCGAGAAACGCAGCATCGCGGTAAAAAGGGCCCGGCCATGCGGGCGGCGCGGGTCAGCGCGTCGCCAGCCTGATAGACTGCCGCGATGCAGCCCTCCACCGGAAACTCCGATGCACGCAAAGAACCCCGCAATCGGCTTGTGTCAGCAAGCCACCTTTCTGATCAGCGCCGCCAAGGTCGACCAGTGCCCGGACGACCAGGGCTACGAAGTCGCCTTCGCCGGGCGTTCCAACGCCGGCAAGTCCAGCGCGTTGAACACCCTGACCCACGCCAGCCTGGCGCGTACCTCGAAGACGCCGGGACGTACCCAGTTGCTGAACTTTTTCCGCCTGGACGACGAGCGCCGCCTGGTCGACCTGCCTGGCTACGGCTACGCCAAGGTGCCGATTCCGCTCAAGCAGCACTGGCAAAAGCACCTCGAGGCCTACCTGGGCAGTCGCGAAAGCCTGCGCGGGCTGATCCTGATGATGGACATCCGTCACCCGCTGACCGAGTTCGACCGCATGATGCTCGACTGGTCCGGTGCCAGCGGCATGCCCATGCACATCCTGCTGACCAAGGCCGACAAGCTGGCCTTCGGCGCGGCCAAGAACGCGCTGCTCAAGGTACAGCAGGAGATCCGCAAGACCTGGGGCGATCACGTCAGCATCCAGCTGTTCTCGGCGCCCAAGCGCATCGGCGTGGAAGAAGCACAGGCCGTGCTGGGCCACTGGCTGGGCCTGATCGGCGGGGAACAGGAAGACGACGTGGCCGAGTGATCCCGCGCTCAACGCCAGGTTGCCGAACGAAACGCCCCGCCCATGCGGGGCGTTTTTGCATCCGCTGGCGTTGCGCTGGGCGCTGAGGGGCTAGCCTGCTGGTAGGGGAGAGGGTGCGGGATGGTGGCCCGGCACTTTCCTGCGGGCAAAAAAAACCCCGAACTTCGTATGGGGAGGGAGAAGATCGGGGTTTAAGGGTCTGAACCGCTAGGGCGGGGCTCAGATGTCTGCCAACACTTAACACAACAAAGGAGCATCGAAGGGCTTTATGGGCCATTCACAAACTCTGACCGGGTGGACAGAAGTAAAGTTCAGCGGTGCTTAGATCCCTTTGTTTGGTCGTCATTCCTATTAAGACCGCACAGTACTAACTGATAACGGGACGCAGCTGCGTCCCATTTCGTGGTCGGTCAGTGGGCTTCATCCCAGTTGTTGCCGACGCCGACCTCGACCAGCAGCGGTACGTCGAGCTTCACGGTTTCGCCCATCAAGGGGCGAATCTGCGCGCTGACCTGCTCGACCAGATCTTCGCGCACCTCCAGCACCAGTTCATCGTGCACCTGCAGGATCACCCGGGCATCGAGGCCGGACTCGGTCAGCCACTCATCCACCGCCACCATGGCCTTCTTGATGATGTCCGCTGCAGTGCCCTGCATTGGCGCGTTGATCGCCGTGCGTTCGGCACCGGCGCGCTCCTGCGGGCGACTGGACTTGATCGCCGGCAGGTACAGGCGCCGGCCGAACAGGGTTTCCACGTAGCCTTGCTCGGCGGCCTGGCGGCGGGTGCGATCCATGTACTCGCGCACGCCCGGGTAGCGGGTGAAGTAGGTCTCGATATAGGCCTTGGCGGTCTTGCCGTCGACGCCGATGTCCTTGGCCAGCTTCTGGGCGCCCATGCCGTAGATCAGCCCGAAGTTGATCGCCTTGGCGCTGCGCCGCTGGTCGTTGCTGACCTGATCGAGTTCGACCTTGAAGACTTCCGCGGCCGTGGCAGTGTGCACGTCGAGGTTGTCGCGAAAGGCGTTCATCAGCCCCTCGTCGCGGGACAGGTGCGCCATGATGCGCAGCTCGATCTGCGAGTAGTCCGCCGACACCAGCTTGTAGCCCGCCGGCGCCACGAAGGCCTGGCGAATGCGCCGGCCCTCGGCGCTGCGCACCGGGATGTTCTGCAGGTTGGGGTCGCTGGACGACAGCCGTCCGGTGGACGCCACCGCCTGTTGATAACTGGTGTGGATGCGCCCGGTGCGCGGGTTGATCTGCTCCGGCAGGCGGTCGGTGTAGGTACTCTTGAGCTTGCTCAGGCTGCGGTACTGCATCAATACCTTGGGCAGTTCGTAGTCCTGCTCGGCCAGCTCGGCGAGCACCGCTTCGGCGGTGGAGGCCTGGCCCTTGGCGGTCTTGCTGAGGATCGGCAAGCCGAGCTTTTCGTACAGGATGGCGCCGAGCTGCTTGGGCGAGCCGAGGTTGAACTCCTCGCCGGCGACCTCGAAGGCCTGGCGTTCCAGCGCCACCAGCTTTTCGCCCAGCTCCTGGCTGTGCTCGCCGAGCAGCTTGGCGTCGACCAGCGCACCGTTGCGCTCGATGCGCGCCAGCACCGGCACCAGGGGGATCTCGATATCGCGCAGCACGCTCGCCACGCTCGGCACCTGCTCCAGGCGGCCCCACAGGTTCTGGTGCAGGCGCAGGGTCACGTCGGCGTCTTCGGCGGCGTAGGGGCCGGCCTGCTCGAGGGCGATCTGGTCGAAGGTCAGCTGCTTGGCGCCCTTGCCGGCGATGTCCTCGAAACGGATGGTGCTGTGGCCCAGGTACTTGAGCGACAGGCTGTCCATGTCGTGGCGGGTGGCGGTGGAGTCCAGCACGTAGGACTCGAGCATGGTGTCGAAGGCCACGCCCTGCACGTTGATCGGCGTGCTGGCATTGGCCAGTACGTTGATGTCGTACTTGGCGTGCTGGCCGACCTTGGCTTTGTTGACGTCTTCGAGAATCGGCTTGAGCGCACGCAGCACGGCGTCGCGATCCAGCTGCTGCGGCACGCCCATGTAGCTGTGCGCCACCGGCACGTACACCGCCTCGCCGGCCTTGACCGCGAAGGACAGGCCGACCAGTTGCGCCTGCTGGGCGTCGATGCTGGTGGTTTCGGTGTCGAAGGCGATCAGCTCGGCCTGCTGGAGTTCTTCCAGCAGGGTGTCGAATTCGCCCTGGTCGAGAATGGTGCGGTACTCGCCCGCCACCACCGACGGCTGGTCTTCGGCAACCGCAGGCGTTGCGGCGGCCTGGACCGCCGGCACCTCGCCCGCCGCCGCACTGGCCGCCGCACTGAACAGGTCATCCGAGGGCGGCGTCAGTTCGGAGCGGGCCGCCTTGGCCTTGGGTGCCGCGCCCTTGTTCTGGCGCAGCAGCTCGTCGAGCCAGCCCTTGAACTCCAGCTGCTCGTAGAGGGCGGCCAGGGTGTCGACATCCGGTTCGCCGGGGTGCAGCCTGGCGTAATCCAGATCCAGGGGTACATCCAGCTTGATGGTCGCCAACTGGTAGGAGAGGTAGGCCATCTCGCGATGCTCCTCGAGCTTGGCCGGCAGGCCCTTGGCGCCGCGGATCGGCAGGCCCGGCACCTTGTCGAGGTTGGCGTAGATCACGTCGAGGCCGCCGCCGACACCGACCAGCAGACCCAGGGCGGTCTTCTCGCCGACGCCAGGCACGCCGGGGATGTTGTCGATCTTGTCGCCCATCAGCGCCAGGTAATCGATGATCAGCTCGGGGCCGACGCCGAACTTCTCCCTTACGCCTTCGATGTCGTAGACGCTGCCGGTCATGGTATTGACCAGGGTGACGTGCTTGCAGACCAGCTGCGCCATGTCCTTGTCGCCGGTGGAGATCACCACGTCGCAGCCTTCGGCGGCGGCCTGCCGGGCCAGGGTGCCGATCACGTCGTCGGCCTCCACGCCCTCCACACACAGCAGCGGCAAGCCCAGCGCCCGCACACTGGCATGCAGCGGCTCGACCTGCAGACGCAGCTCGTCGGGCATGGGCGGGCGGTTGGCCTTGTAGTCGGCGAACAGCTCATCACGGAAGGTGCCGCCCTTGGCATCGAAGACCACCGCGAAGGGGCTGTCCGGGTACTGCCGGCGCAGGCTGCGCAGCATGTTCAGCACCCCCTTCACGGCGCCGGTGGGCAGGCCTTTGGAGTTGGTCAGGGGCGGCAGGGCATGGAAGGCGCGGTACAGATAAGAAGAACCGTCGACCAGGACGAGGGGAGCTTGGCTCATGAGGGCAATCAACCTTTTCGGCGGGCGTGGCGCTAGAATACAAGCACCGTTGATATCAAAGGGACAAGGTTACCATGGGACCATTCAATCGCCTGATCCTGCTTGCCGTACTGGCAGCCGTGCCGTTCGCCGCGCAGGCCAGCGATGCGCCCTCGGCCGAGCCCGACGTAACCATTCGCCAGGACGGCGACCGCACCGTGGAGGAATACCGGGTCAACGGCTTCCTCTACGCCATCAAGGTCACCCCCAAGGGTGGCAAACCCTATTTCCTGGTACGGGCCGACGGCAGCGACGGCAATTTCGTGCGTTCCGATTCGCCGGATATGTTGATCCCGGCCTGGGAAATCTTCAGCTGGTAAGGCAGTCAATTCATGTCGGTGTTCACCCCGCTGCAACGTCCGCAACTGGAAACCTTTCTCGCGCCCTACGGGCTCGGCCGCCTGCTCGATTTCCAGGGCATCGAGGCCGGTAGCGAGAACAGCAATTTCTTCGTCAGCCTGGAACAGGGCGAGTTCGTGCTGACGCTGGTCGAGCGCGGGCCCAGCGAGGATCTGCCGTTCTTTATCGAGCTGCTCGACATTCTCCATGACGCCGGGCTGCCGGTGCCCTACGCGCTGCGTACCGACAACGACGAAGCACTGCGCACCCTGGCCGGCAAGCCGGCGCTGCTGCAACCGCGGCTCAGCGGCAAGCACGTGCGCGACGTCAATGCCCAGCATTGCCACGAGGTGGGCGAGCTGCTGGCGCGCATTCACCTGGCGACCCGCGACCACCCGCTGCAGCGCAAGAGCGACCGTGGCCTGGAGTGGATGCTGCGTGAGGGCAAGGTGCTGGCCACCCATCAGGCGCCGGACGCGACGACGCTGCTCAATGACGCCCTGGCCGAAATCGCTGACCGGCAGGATCAGGTGCGCAAGCTGCCGCGCGCCAATCTGCATGCCGACCTGTTTCGCGACAACTGCATGTTCGAAGGCAGCCACCTGAGCGGGGTTATCGACTTCTACAACGCCTGCTCGGGGCCGATGCTCTATGACCTGGCGATCACCGTGAACGACTGGTGCTCGGACGAACAGGGCCGCCTGGATGAAGGGCGCGCCCGCGCCCTGCTGGGCGCCTATGCCGCCCTGCGCCCGTTCACCGCCGCGGAAGCCGAGATCTGGCCAGCCATGTTGCGTATCGCCTGCGTGCGTTTCTGGCTGTCACGGCTGATCGCTGCCGAGGCCTTTGCCGGCCAGGACGTGCTGATCCACGATCCGGGTGAGTTCCAGCGCCGCCTGGCGGCACGCCAGCAGGTCAGCCTGGCCCTGCCGTTCGCGCTGTAGACGCAGGATGTGACGAAATGGTGGCGCCTTGCTCGGCGTCACCCTTGTCCCCTTCGAACCCTTGCCCCTATGCTGCGGCTCTCAATCGCCTCTCGCAGGGGCGTGCATCGCGCCTGCGAGAGGTCGTCATCATCGGCTCGTCCAGAGGTCGGGTCAGTTGCACGACAAGGGCCGCCATGCCATCACCCTCGCCCAAGCACACTCGGCGCTCGACGCCCGCCACCTGGGCACGACGCGCACTGGGCGCGGTCACCTTGCTGGTGCTCGCCGTGCTGATCTGGAATGCCTGGGATTACCAGGCATTCATCGCCTGGCGCGAAGAGGCCGGGGTGGTGCCCTTCTTTCTGGCCATGGCGCTGCTGCCTGCCCTGGGCGTGCCGATCACCCCGTTCTTCATCGTCGCCGGGGCGACCTTCGGCACTTACGTAGGCCTTGCCGGCAGCGCCGTCGCCCTGTCCACCAACCTGGTGCTCTGCTACTGGATCGCCCGCAGCGGCCTGCGCCCCTGGCTCGCCCGGCTGCTGGCGCGCACGCGCTACGACATTCCGGATTTCGAAAAGGAGCAGGGCGCGCTGCGTTTCGCGCTGCTGGTCAAGCTGGCCCCAGGGGTGCCGATCTTCATCAAGCACTACCTGCTGGGCATGGCCGGCGTACCCTTCTGGATCTACTTCGGGGTTTCGGGGCTGATCACCGGGATCTACGCCGTGGCCTTCGTGGTGCTCGGCGAATCGCTGCTCGATCATGACCTGGGCAGTGGCGCCGTAGCCCTCGCCGTGCTGGCCGCGGCCGGCGTGGCGATCTACCTGTGGCGCCGGCGCATGGCGGGCCGGCAAGCGGCTCGATGAGTACCGCGACCCGGCAATGGGCACGGCCGTTGACCCTGGCCTGGCTGATCGATTCGCTCAGGGGCAGGCCCTAGAGCTTGCCGAGGCAGCCGCTGAAACCATCGGCCAGGGTCTGCAGCATGGTCGGGTAACCCTCGGCATCGACCGGCGCGGTGCTGCCCATGGCATCCAGCTCGGCCAGCGTCGCCGGAAGCCCCGCGGTCAGCGTTTCGGCCAGCCGCGGGCGCAGCGGCGGCTCGCTGAACACGCAACTCGGGCCGATTTCCTGCAAGCGCTCGCGCATGGCCGCCACGTGACGGGCGCCCGGCTGCACTTCGCTGGCGACGCTGAACACGCCGACATGCTTGAGGCCGTACGCGGCTTCGAAATAATCGAAGGCTTCGTGGAACACGAAGTACGGCTTGTCCCTCAGCGGCGCGAGCTGCGCCTGCAGGCGCGGCTCCAGGGCATCCAGGCGCTTGCCGAAGGATGCCAGGTTGGCCTGGTAACGCGCCGCGTTGGCCGGGTCGGCCTTGGCGAGGTCCGCCGCCATGCGCGCGGCGATCACCCGGGCATTGGCCGACGACAGCCACAGGTGGGCGTCCAGGCTGCCGGGGCGATGGTCATGGTCGTGTTCGTCAGGCGCTGCCTGTGTCTGCCCAGCCCCATGGTCGTGGTGGTCGTGGTCGTGGTCGTGGTCGTGGTCGTGAACATGCTCCTCGCCGAAGTGCCGTAGCGTCATGTCCGGCAGGCTCTGCACGGCCACGCTGGGCTTCTCGCGGGTCGCCAGCACGCGGGGCATGAAGCTCTCCATGTCCGGGCCGATCCAGTACAGCAGGTCCACCTCCTGCACCCGACGCATGTCGGAGGGGCGCAGCGCGTAGTGGTGCGGCGACGCACCCGGCGGCAGCAGTACTTGCGGCTCACCCACACCGTCCTGCACCGCGGCGGCGATCAGTTGCAGGGGCTTGATGCTGGTCAGCACGCGCACCTCGGCCTGGGCGGCGCCTGCAGCGAACAGCAGGAAGGACAACAGCAACGAAAACGGGGAAAGCAGGCGCGGCAACATAGGCGGGAAGATCGATCACGAGCGAATGGAAGTAATACAATAACATCTCTTTCCGCCTTCCGTCGAAGCGCGCTGACGGGCAGGCGGGCCGATGCGTGGCGCCGGGCGGTCAATGCGTAATAGAATAACGTCCTACGTTTCGAGGCCCACGCCATGTACAAACCCGCCAGCGTCGTGCCGCCACTGGCATCGCGTCCCCATGATCACTCCCATTGCGTCAGCCAGGCGCTGGCCGAAGCCGAGGCCATCTGCGCACGCCAGGGCCTGCGCCTGACCGCCCTGCGCAAGCGCGTGCTGGAGTTGGTCTGGGCCAGCCACAAGCCGCTGGGCGCCTACGACATCCTTGGCGTGCTCAGCGAAGAAGACGGCCGCCGCGCTGCCCCACCCACGGTCTACCGGGCCCTGGATTTCCTGCTGGAAAACGGCCTGGTGCACCGCATCGCCTCGCTCAACGCCTTCGTCGGCTGCAGCCACCCGGCCCACGCGCACCACAGCCAGTTCCTGATCTGCCGCAGTTGCAACGCCGCCGTCGAACTGGAGCAGACCGCCATCAGTGACGCCATCGTGCGCGGCGCCAAGGGCGTCGGCTTCGCGGTGGAAAGCCAGACCGTGGAAGTCGTCGGCCTGTGCGCTGGCTGCCAAGGCAAGCAATGAGCGACGCGCTGATACGCCTCGATGGCGTGACCGTCGGCTTCACCGGGCAGACCGTGCTCGACAAGGTCGAGCTGACCATCAAACCCGGCGAGATCGTTACCCTGATCGGCCCCAACGGCGCCGGCAAGACCACCCTGGTGCGCGCCGTGCTCGGGCTGCTGACACCGGACAGCGGCACGGTGTGGCGCAAGCCCAAGCTGCGCATCGGCTACATGCCGCAGAAGCTGCATGTCGACCCGACCCTGCCGCTCAGCGTGCTGCGTTTCCTGCGCCTGGTGCCGGGTGTCGATCGCGCTCGTGCCCAGGCCGCGCTGGCCGAAGTGGGCGCCAGCCAGGTGCTCGACAGCCCGCTGCAGGGCATTTCCGGCGGGGAGATGCAGCGTGTGCTGCTGGCCCGGGCGCTGCTGCGTGAGCCCCAGCTACTGGTGCTCGACGAGCCGGTGCAGGGCGTCGACGTGGCCGGCCAGGCCGAGCTGTACCGGCTGATCACCCGCCTGCGCGACCGCCATGGCTGCGGCGTGCTGATGGTGTCCCACGACCTGCACCTGGTGATGAGCACCACCGACCAGGTGGTCTGCCTGAACCGCCACGTATGCTGCTCGGGCCATCCGGAGCAGGTCAGCTTCGACCCGGCCTTCGTCGAGCTGTTCGGGCGCGACGCCCAGAGCCTGGCCGTCTATCACCACCACCATGACCACGAACATGACCTGCACGGCAGCGTGGTCAGCGACAGACCGGGCCTGACCATTCATGGCCCGGTCCGCCCTCACATCCATGGAGACGGCTGCAAGCATGGCTGATTTTCTGCTCAACGCCCTGCTCGCCGGCCTCGCCCTGGCCCTGGTCGCCGGCCCTCTGGGTTCCTTCGTGGTCTGGCGGCGCATGGCCTACTTCGGCGACACCCTGTCCCATGCTGCCCTGCTCGGCGTGGCACTGGGCCTGATGCTGGACGTCAACCCGACCTTCGCGGTGACCGTCGGCTGCGTGCTGCTGGCGATCCTGCTGGTCACCCTGCAGACCCGCCAGCCCCTGGCCAGCGACACCCTGCTCGGCATCCTCGCCCACAGCACCCTGTCCCTGGGCCTGGTGGTGCTGAGTTTCATGCGTGACGTGCGCATCGACCTGATGGGTTACCTGTTCGGCGACCTGCTGGCGGTGAGCCCCACGGATCTGGCCTGGATCCTTGCCGGCAGCGCCCTGGTGCTGGTGCTGCTGGTGCTGATGTGGCGCCCGCTGCTGGCGATCACCGTGCACGAGGAACTGGCGCGCGTGGAGGGCCTGCCGGTGGCGGCGATCCGCCTGGGCCTGATGCTGCTGATCGCCATCGTCATCGCCGTGGCCATGAAGATCGTCGGCGTGCTGCTGATCACCTCGTTGCTGATCATTCCCGCCGCCGCGGCCCAGCGGCACGCCCGCACGCCCGAGCAGATGGCCTTTGGCGCCAGCCTGCTGGGCATCGTGGCGGTGTGCTGTGGTCTGAGCCTGTCGTGGTTCAAGGATACGCCGGCCGGCCCGTCGATCGTGGTGTCGGCCGCCAGCCTGTTCCTGCTGAGCTTCCTGCTGCCGCGCCGCAAGGCCTGACACCCGCCGTGATGGCACATTTGGTGGCCCGCCGGCCGCCGTGTAGAATTGCGTATTTTTTGCACAAACCGAGACCCGCAGTCATGACATCGTTCCCTTTACGCTGCGCTGCCCTGGCCGCGTTGGCCCTGCTGATCGTGGGCTGCCAGAGCCAGCAGGCAGCCGAGCCAGCGCCGGCTGTCGTTGCAGTGGCGCCGGGCGCCCAGGAGCAGTTTGACGCCCACCTGGCCGCCGGCCAGTTGGCCGAGGCCGAAGCCCAGCTTCAGGTTCTGCAGGCGGACGGCGAGCCCGCTGCCCTGCTGCAGGCCCAGCGGCAACTCTCCGAAGCCTACCTGCAGGCAGGCCAGAAAGCCCTGGAAGCCGGTGACCTGGACCAGGCCGCCAAATCCCTGGCCCACGCACGCACCCTGATGCCCAAGGCCCCAGCCCTAACCACCGGGCTGGATGGCGCCATCGGCAAGGCCCGCCAAGCCGAACTGAGCGCCGTCGAACAGGCCCGCCAGGCCGGTGAGCAGGCCCAGGCAGCACGCCAGGAGCAACTGCGCCTGCTGCGCCAGGCCGCCGAAGCGCAAGCTGCCGCCAGCCGTGCAGCCGACGGCGCGCCGGCGCAGGTGCCGGCGCAACTGATCGACCCTGCAGCCAAGCGCAGCGAAATCAGCCTGGCGATGCTCGACAGCCGCGAAGAGGCGGCGCTGTTCGAGCGCCTGGATGCCGTGGCCGCGGATGTGGTGGCCTTCGACCGCAGCGTGCATGTCCAGGTGCGCAGCGCCGAGGACCTGCGCCGCGTGACGGCCCTGCTCGAAGCGCGGGTGATGAAACTCGACCCGACCTTCAAACTTGCGCTCAGCCACGCCGTCAAACCGGTTCAGGTGCCGCGCCTGATCTTGCGCGCCCGAGGCCAGTAAGGTTTCGAGCCAGGCTGGAATTCAGCTTTTTAGATATAAACATAGGCCTACAAAGATTTTTGAGGTCTAAGCAGCGCCGGGTAAACTGGCAAGCCCTTTATGCTCATGCCTACCCGGCAAAACGAAGAACCCAAAAGGTTTAACGCGTGATCGACTTTCATCAGGTTCACAAGGCGTACCGCGTCAGTGGCCGCGATATCCCCGCCCTGCAACCCTGCGACCTGCATATCGAACGTGGCGAAGTGTTCGGCATCATCGGCCATTCCGGTGCCGGCAAGAGCACCCTGCTGCGCCTGATCAACCGCCTCGAGGAGCCGTCCGGCGGGCGCATCGACATCGATGGCGTGGACGTCACCGCCCTGGGCGCCGACGGCCTGCGCAAATTCCGCCAGCAAGTGGGCATGATCTTCCAGCACTTCAACCTGCTGTCTTCCAAGACCGTTGCCGCCAACGTCGGCATGCCGTTGAAGCTGGCCGGCGTACCGGCCCGGGAAATCGACCAGCGGGTCGCCGCCCTGCTCGAACGCGTCGGCCTCCAGGAACACGCCAACAAGTACCCGGCGCAGCTCTCCGGGGGCCAGAAGCAGCGCGTCGGCATCGCCCGCGCCCTGGCCACCCGGCCGAAGATCCTGCTCTGCGACGAGGCCACCAGTGCCCTCGACCCGCAGACCACCGCCTCGGTGCTGCAGCTGCTGGCCGAGATCAACCGCGAGCTGGGCCTGACCATCGTGCTGATCACCCACGAGATGGACGTGATCCGTCGCGTCTGCGACCGCGTGGCGGTCATGGATGCCGGGGTGATCGTCGAACAGGGCCCGGTGGCCGAGGTTTTCCTGCACCCGCAGCACGCCACCACCAGGCGTTTCGTGCAGGAAGCCGAGCATGTCGACGAAGATGACCAGCGCGATGATTTCGCCCACGTGCAGGGCCGCATCCTGCGCCTGACCTTCATTGGCGAGTCCACCTATTCGCCGGTTCTCGGCCAGGTGGCCCGGGAAACCGGCATCGACTACAGCATCCTTGCCGGGCGTATCGACCGCATCAAGGACACGCCCTACGGCCAGCTGACCCTGGCGCTGACCGGCGGCGACATCGACGCCGCCCTCGCCCGCTTCGAAGCGGCTGACGTGCACCTGGAGGTCTTGCGCTGATGGAAACCCTATTGCCCAACGTCGACTGGCTGGAAATCTGGCAGGCCAGCCTCGATACCCTGAACATGCTCGGCGGCTCGATGCTGTTCACCGTGCTGTTCGGCCTGCCCCTGGGCGTGTTGCTGTTCCTCACCGGCCCGCGGCAGATGTTCGAACAGAAGGGCCTGTACGCGGTGATTTCCCTGGTGGTGAACGTACTGCGTTCGGTGCCCTTCGTGATCCTGCTGATCCTGCTGATCCCGGTCACGGTGCTGATCACCGGCACCTCCCTGGGCGTCGCCGGGGCCATTCCACCGCTGGTGGTCGGCGCCACGCCGTTCTTCGCGCGCCTGGTGGAAACCGCCCTGCGCGAGGTCGATCGCGGCATCATCGAGGCAACCCAGGCGATGGGCGCCAGCACCCGGCAGATCATCTTCAACGCCCTGCTGCCCGAAGCCCTGCCGGGCATCCTGGCGGCCATCACGGTGACTGCCATCACCCTGGTGTCCTACACCGCGATGAGCGGCCTGATCGGCGGCGGCGGCTTGGGCGACCTGGCGGTGCGTTACGGCTACCAGCGTTACCAGCCGGACGTGATGTTCGTGACCGTGGCGCTGCTGGTGGTGCTCGTACAGATACTGCAAACCATCGGCGACCGCCTGGTGGTGCATTTTTCCCGTAAATAAAACAGCTGGAAGGGCCAGCGGCAGCCTGCCGCCACGCCGTCTCATATCAAGGAGTCAACGATGAAAAAACTGCTCACTGCCCTGGCTGTCGTCGCAGCCTTCTCCAGCGCCGCCCAGGCTGACACCCTGCGCGTCGCCGCCTCGGCCGTACCGCACGCCGAGATCCTCAATTTCGTCAAACCGGCCCTGGCCAAGGAAGGCGTGGAGCTGGACGTAAAAGTCTTCACCGACTACGTGCAGCCCAACGTGCAGGTCGCCGAGAAACGCCTGGACGCCAACTTCTTCCAGCACCAGCCCTACCTGGACGAGTTCAACAAGAGCCGTGGCACCAGCCTGGTCAGCGTCGGTGGCGTGCACGTCGAGCCGTTCGGCGCCTACTCCAGCAAGATCAAGGACCTCAAAGAGCTGCCGCAAGGCGCCAACGTGGTGATCCCCAACGATGCCACCAATGGCGGCCGCGCCCTGCTGCTGCTGCAGAAGGCTGGCGTGATCACCCTCAAGGATCCGACCAACATCCTGTCCACGCCGAAGGACATCGCCGAGAATCCGAAAGGCATCAAGGTACGTGAGCTGGAAGCCGCGACCCTGCCGCGCGTACTGACCCAGGTCGACCTGGCGCTGATCAACACCAACTACGCCCTGGAAGCCAAGCTGAACCCGACCGAGGACGCCCTGGCCATCGAAGGCAGCGACTCGCCGTACGTGAACATCCTGGTGACCCGCGAAGACAACAAGGACAGCCCGGCCGTACAGAAACTGGTCAAGGCCCTGCACAGCGATGAGGTGAAAGCCTTCATCCTGGAAAAATACAAGGGCGCGGTGGTTCCGGCGTTCTGATCGCCGCTACGCAACCGCTGCAACCAATGCCGCGTCGCCTCCGGGCCACGCGGCATTTTCATATCTGCGGCCCAGGTTTCAATCGGCGGGAATGAAGCGCAGCACACCCGCCTGTCGCGGCCCGGCGCCAGTGAGATCGTCCTTGGGATGGGCGATGCCATCGCTGACCGGCACTTCGTCGAAATCGAACGGGCTGACGCCCTCCAGGCAGGCGACGTTGACGCCGTACTGATGGGGATTGGAGCGACGCTGGTGGTGGGTGTAGATACCGCAACGCGAGCAGAAGAAATGCTCGGCGCTCCCGGTATTGAAACGATAGGTGGTCAGCAGCTGCGCACCCTGAAGAATCCGAAAGCCGGCCAGCTCGGCCGAAACCGCTACCGCGCCGCGCATCCGGCAATAGGAACAGGTACAGCGCCGTGCCGTGTGCAGGCCGTCGCTGAGCGCCACGTGAAAGCGCACGCCGCCGCAATGGCAGGCGCCGTTGATCTCGCCGATATCCTTGTTCATCGCCAGGCCCTCAGTTGCTCGAGCCCTTAGCATAAGCCACCTCCCGCCCGGCCGGCCCGGCGTCGAGCGCTACGATACCCGGGAACAATCGACCAGAGCACTCAGGATCAGGCTGGAGACATCCCCGGCAATGGGACCCCATGGGTCCCATTGCTTATTCGCTGCCGACCAGCCCCGGCAACTGCGCCGCCAGCTTGTCGATGTTGATCGGCGCGCGGATAAAGCCGCGCTGGGTGCCGTCCGGGCCGATGACGGCCAGGTTGCCGCTGTGGTCGACGGTGTAGTTTTCCTTGCTGGTATCGGCCGGAATGTAGGGAATGCTCACCGCGCTGGAGAGTTTCTGGATGGTGTCCGGCTCGCCGGTCAGGCCCATGAAGCCGGCATTGAAGTAGCCCAGGTACTTCTTCATCTGCTCCGGCGTGTCACGGGCCGGGTCGACGCTCACCAGCACGATGCGCAGGTTGTTCCAGGTCTCTTCCGGAATCTGCGTACGCAGTTGGCGCAGCTGCGCCAGGGTCGCCGGGCAGATGTCCGGGCAGAAGGTGTAGCCGAAGAACAACAGACTCCACTGGTCCCTGAGCTGGCCGGTGGAAAAGGTCTGGCCATCCTGGTCGAGGAAATCCAGGGCGGGGACCTGGCGCTGCTGGGGCAGCATGACGATGCCGGCGTCGAGCAGCGCCGCGGCGTCGTTGGACTTGCCGCGCAGCGCCTGGCTGGCGATCAGGCCGAGCGCCAGGGCCACGGCGGCGATGAGGACGAATACGATGAGGTGCTTGCGAGTCATGGCGGCCACGCTGGTCAGGGTGAAGGGTATCGCCCTGTATGACCCGACTCCCCGACTTGGCAGGAGAGCTGTGCCTGGGCGGCACGGGAATCGGCCATCTGGCGATGCGCAGCGGGAAAAGGTACCAGATACGCAGCGCCAGGTGGGCCGTTAACGCCTGCGGCGGGCTGTCACGCCGACAGCCGCCGCAGGCCTGCCTCAAGCCGCCGCGCGGCGCATGCTCAGCGCCCGGCCCTCGAGGCGACGGGTCAGGCCGTGGCGTTCGATCAACAGCGCCCCACCCTGCTGCTCGGCGGCGCGGCCCCAGTCGTCGAGCAGTTCCATGCAGGCATGGTCGACGTAGCTGAGGTTGTCGAGGGGCACGTGCAGGCGGGTGGTCGGCGCGATGCCCTCCAGCACGCTGGCCAGGTGCGGCACCTTGAGGAAGGTGGCCGAGCCGGTCAGGCGCAGCTCCGCTTCGTCGGGGCCGATCTCGCTGAGGCTGACCTTCAGGCGCGAGGCCTTGCCGGCCAGCTTGACCAGGGTCAGGGCGAAACCGATCAGCACGCCGGTCAGCAGGTCGACGGCGACGATGCCCAGGGCGGTGGCCGCATAGATGAATACCGGGGCCCGACCATAACGGCCCAGGCTGCGGATGGCCTTGATGTCGACCAGTTTGAAGCCGGTGTAGACCAGCACGCCGCCCAGGCAGGCGACCGGAATGCTCTGCAGCACCGCCGGCAGCAGCATGACGAAGGCCAGCAGCCAGGCGCCGTGGAAGATGGTCGACAGGCGGGTGCGGGCACCGGCCTGCACGTTGGCCGAGCTGCGCACGATCACCCCGGTCATCGGCAGCGCGCCGAGTACGCCGCAAAGCATGTTGCCGATGCCCTGGGCGGACAGCTCACGGTCCAGGTTGGACCGCGGGCCGTTGTGCATGCGGTCCACCGCCGCGGCCGACAGCAGGGTTTCGGCACTGGCGATAAAGGCCACCACCACTGCGGCCAGGATGATCTGCGGGTTGGCCAGGTTGAACAGGTCAGCCGGCTGTATCCAGTCGATGGCATCGCTCAGGTTCGCCGGCACCTCGACCCGCGCCACACCCAGGCCCAGCCACAGGCTGATGCCGGTCATCAACGTCACGCCGATCAGCGCGCCAGGCAGAAAGCGCAGGCCCTGGGGGCGCAGCTTGTCCCACAGGAACATGCAGCTGATGGTGCCGAAGCCCAGCAACGCCGCCGCCAGGGCACTGCCGCTACCGAGGCCGGGAATGGCCTGGCGCAGGGTGTCGGGGAATGCCAGCAGGTTGTCCAGCCCGGACGCCTGGGGCTTGACGTCGAACATTACGTGGAACTGGGAAAGCACGATAAGGATGCCGATACCGGCGAGCATGCCGTATACCACCGCCGGTGCGGTGACGCGAAACCAGCAGCCCAGGCGCAGGCGCCCGGCAACCAGTTGCAGCAGGCCGGCGAGCAGCAGGATCGGCCCGAGCATGGCGATGCCGTGGGTGCGTACCAGTTCGAACACCAGTACGGCCAGGCCGGCCGCCGGGCCGCTGACCTGCAGCGGCGAGCCGGCCAGCCAGCCGACCACCAGGCCACCGATGATGCCGGTGATCAGGCCCTTGGCCGGCGGCATGCCGGAGGCGATGGCGATGCCCATGCACAGCGGCAGGGCGACGAGAAAGACCACGATGGATGCCAGGGCATCGCGTGGCAGAGCGGATTTGAATGAAGCGAGGGTCATGGTGCGGTCTCCTGCAGATCCAGCGCACGTAAGGTCATGACGATGAGCCACGGCTCACCATCAGCAGGTGTAAGGCAGTCAGAACCCAAGAAGCCGTTGCCCTGACGAGTCAGGGCAGCAGGCCCGAAAACGGCTGTCGATTGTGGGCGGTTAATCCGCGGGTCGATTCATGGCCACCGGGTGACGTCCTGTCGTAAGTGTTTTATGAGGCCAGGTAACGGGCTCGTGGGCTGGCACTGGGGGTGGTTTCGCCATCGAGCGGCAGGAACTCGCCACGCTCGGCGTCGTACGCCTTGATGGTGCAGTTCTCGATGTCGTAGACCCAGCCATGAATGAACAGCTGGCCGCTGGCCAGGCGTGCAGCGACGGAGGGGTGGGTGCGCAGGTGATCGAGCTGGGCGACTACGTTCTCTTCGGTCAACACGCCGAGTTCCTGGTGCTCGGCGCAGCCGCAGCTCTGCTGGGTAACGGTCTTGGCGACCTCGGCGTGACGCAGCCAGGCCTTGACCGTCGGCATGCGTTCGATGCTCTGCGGGTTGAGGACCGCCTTCATGGCGCCGCAGTCGGAATGGCCGCAGATGATGATGTGCTGTACGCCCAGACCCATCACCGCATATTCGATGGCGGTGGAGACGCCGCCGTTCATCTGGCCATAAGGCGGCACCACGTTGCCGACGTTACGGGTCACGAACAGCGAGCCGGGGTCGCTCTGGGTGATCAGCTCGGGGACGATGCGCGAATCCGCGCAGGTGATGAACATGGCCCGGGGGCTTTGCTGGCGGGCCAGTTTGCTGAACAGCTCGCGCTGCTCGGGGAAGACATCGTTGCGAAAACGCTGGAAGCCATCAAGCAGGGTCTGCAGCGCCTCGTCTGCGCTCTGCTTGCCGGCTGCGGTGGGTGTGGCGGATCGGATGGAACGAATGCGCTCGCTCATGGTGCCTCCTGGTCTTCGGTCGTGATATTGACTTGCCATCTAGTGGCAGTTTGCTTCGTGACCATTCGGTCACTTCGCAGACGAACTTACCCATAAAGGCTTAAACCAACCTTAATCGCAAGAAATGCGGTTGCCGTCGGAAGCGCATTTGTAACCGCATGCCACGCCGGCCAGATTCGGCCACGCAGCACGCAACTGCTCTAGACTGGGCTCGATGACGGCCCATCTAAAAACGCGCAGATGTCCCGCGTGTTACAGCGCCGTGCCGTCCATCAGGAATCAGACACGAGGTGAAGGTCACCGAAGGGAGGATCGATAGCCCGCACAGGCCGGTGCGAGCTATCCAGGGGCCTTGCAGCGATCAGCCGCGGTGGCGTCCGCGGAAGAAGTCGATCAGGCCCTGGGTGGAGCCGTCCTCGGCCGGCGGCTCGTCACTGCCGACCATGCGCGAGTAGACGCCCTTGCCCAGTTCCTTGCCGAGTTCCACGCCCCACTGGTCGAAGGCATTGTTGCCCCAGATGACGCTCTGCACGAACACCTTGTGCTCGTACATGGCGATCAGCGCACCCAGGCGACGGGGGCTGACGCGCTCCATCACCAGGGTGTTGCTCGGCCGGTTGCCGGGGATCACCTTGTGCGGCGCCAGGCGCTGCACGTCGTCTTCGCCCATGCCCTTGGCACGCAGTTCGGCTTCCGCCTCCTCGCGGGACTTGCCGAGCATCAATGCCTGGCTCTGCGACAGGCAGTTGGCGTACAGCCACTGGTGGTGGTCGGCCACCGGGTTGTAGCTGCTCACCGGTACGATGAAGTCCGCCGGGATCAGCTGGGTGCCCTGGTGCAGCAACTGGTGGTAGGCGTGCTGGCCGTTACAGCCCACGCCGCCCCAGATCACCGGGCCGGTGGCCACGCTGACCGGCTGGCCATCGCCACGCACGCTCTTGCCGTTGGACTCCATGTCCAGCTGCTGCAGGTGCTTGGTGATGTTGCGCAGGTAGTGGTCGTACGGCAGGATGGCGTGGCTCTGGGCGTTCCAGAAGTTGCCGTACCACACGCCCAGCAGGGCCAGCAGCACCGGCATGTTCTCCTCGAACGGCGCGGTCTTGAAGTGCTCGTCCATGCGGTAGGCACCGGACAGCAGCTCCTTGAAGTTGGACATGCCGATGGACAGCGCAATCGGCAGGCCGATGGCCGACCACAGCGAATAACGGCCGCCGACCCAATCCCACATCGGGAAGATGTTCTCTTCGCGGATGCCGAAGCTCACCGCCGCCTCGCGGTTGCTCGACACGGCGATGAAGTGGCGATACAGCTCGGACTCCGAACCACCCTGGGCCAGGTACCAGCCGCGTGCGGCCTGGGCGTTCTTCAGGGTCTCCAGGGTGCCGAAGGATTTCGACGAGACGATGAACAGGGTGGTCTCGGCGCGCAGCTTGGCGGCCAGTTCGTGGAACTCGCTGCCGTCGATATTGGCCAGGTAGTGGCAACGCACGCCACGCTGGGCGAAGGGCAGCAGCGCTTCGGAGACCAGCTGCGGGCCGAGGAAGGAGCCGCCGATGCCGATGTTCACCACGTCGGTGATCGGCTTTTCGGTATAGCCGCGCCACAGGCCGTTGTGGATGCGCCCGACCAGCTCGGTCATCTGCTGCAGCACGCGCTGCACTTCGGGAATGATGTCGACGCCGTCGACCTCGACCTTGTCGCCCAGCGGACGGCGCAGCGCGGTGTGCAGGGCCGGGCGTTTCTCGGTGTTGTTGAGCAGCTCGCCGTCGAACAGCGCGCGGATGCCCTTCTCCAGCCCCACTTCACGGGCCAGGTTGACCAGCAGCTCGCGGGTCTCGGTGTTGATCAGGTTCTTCGAGTAATCCAGGAACAGCCCGCAGCCGCTCAGGCTGAAGGTCTCGAAGCGCTTGGGATCGGCGGCGAAGGCCTGGCGCATGCTGAAGCTGGCGAGGCGCTCGCGGTGCGCGACCAGGGCCTGCCAGCTCGGCAGTTGGGTGACATCCAGCGATGAAGAAAGATACGGCATGAAGACTCCTTGGTTCGGGCCAGCCTCCTGGCCTCGCGAATTCGATTGCATGCCGTGGGACGCGTGCGTTGGCAAGTACGGCGTTGAAAATTGCCTACTACGCCTCGCGCCCCTGAACGGCCTTTACTGCCCCAGCTCATGCCGATACGGCAGTTGCGGGCCAACCCGTGAACAGGTCAGCGCCGCCGCCTGCACGGCGAAATCGAGCATCGCAACGAGCGCCTCACGCGACAATGCCGCCAGGCCAGCCGGGCTGTCCAGCCCGTGCTGCACCAGGTAGGCGATGATCGCCGCCTGGAAGGTATCGCCGGCGCCCACGGTGTCACGGGTGACCACCTGGCGGGCCGGCACCGACCAGTGCCCATGTTGCCGGCTGAACACGCTCGCGCCGGAGCTGCCGCGGGTCAGGAACACCACCTGGCAGCGCTGGGCCAGCCAGCGCTCGATGCTCGTCGACGGGGGAACGCCGGGATACAGCAGCTCCAGGTCCTCCTCGCTGACCTTGATCAGATGCGCGTGGGCGGCAAAAGATTCAATTCGCTGCCGCCAGCGCTCGATATCGGGCGCCGGATTGAGGCGCACGTTGGGGTCCAGGCTGATCAGTCGCCGCTCGCTTTCACGCTCCACCAGCGCCAGCAGGCTGTCGCCAACCGGCGCCACCACCAGGGAATAGGAGCCGACGTGCAGGCCGCTGACGGTCTCGTCGAGCACCGGTAAATGCTCGGCCAGCACCTGACGATCGGCGCAGCCTTCGCCGCGGAACATGTACTGCGGCGAACCCTGGGCATCCAGGGCGACCATGGCCATGGTGGTCGGCGCGTCGCTGGCGATCAGGTAACGATCGCTGACGCCCTCCTCGGCCAGCACCTGGCGCAGGCGCTGGCCGAGGTAGTCGCTGGAGATGCCGCCCAAAAGCGCCGAGTCGACGCCGAGGCGGCGCAGGCCGACCGCCACGTTGAACGGCGAGCCACCGGCCAGGGCCTTGAAATTCAGCTCGCTGCTGCGCTCGCCGGGGTTGCAGAAGAAATCGAACAGGGCTTCGCCGCATACCAGGTACATGGGATCTCCGCGTCACGAAACAGGCGTATTCGCCCAGGGAAAAGGTCGGCGGCAGCGCCACCGGCGTGGATTATTGCAGCGCGCGCACCTGCTCGCGATAGCGCTGATACACGCCTTCGTAGGCGCGGCTGCGCAGCTCGTCGGGCTCGGCGCTGCGAGCGTCATCGAGGCTCACGCAGCGCTCGCAAAGGCTTTGCAGGCTCAACGCCTCGTCGTGCTGACGGCTCACGCACCAAGCCGCCTGGATCGCCGCGCCGAGCGCCGCCGCCTCGGTGTGCTGGGGGCAGACCACCGGCGCGCCCATGATGTCGGCGACGATCTGCCGCCAGGTCGCGCTCTTCGCGCCGCCACCGATCAGGCGGATGCCGTCGCTGCGAATGCCGCTGTCGCGCAGCAGGTCGAGACCGTAGCGCAGGCCGAAGGTGGTGCCCTCCACCACCGCGCGGCAGAGGTTGGCGCGGGTCAGGTTGTCCGCCGTCAGCCCATGCAGGCTGGCGGTGGCCAGCGGCAGCGCCGGTACCCGCTCGCCATTGAGGAACGGCAGCATCAGCACGCCTGCGGCGCCGATGGGCGATTCGCTGACCAGGGCGCCGAAGGTGTCGACATCCAGCCCCAGCAGGTCGCGGATCGCGCCGCTGGCGTTGGTCAGGTTCATGGTGCAGATCAGCGGCAGCCAGCCGCCGGACGACGAACAGAAGGTCGCCACCTGCGGGTGCGGGCTGACGCGCGGCTGCTCGGCATAGGCGTACACCGTGCCTGAGGTGCCAAGGCTCATGGTGATCGCGCCTGGGGCGATGTTGCCGGTGCCGATGGCGCCCATCATGTTGTCGCCACCGCCGCTGGCAACCAGCGCCCAGGGGCTCAGGCCCAGACGCTCGGCGATCTGCGGGCGAATCGATCCGACGCACCGGTCGGATTCGATCAGCTCCGGCAGGGCGCGCACCAGGGCGCCCTGGGGGTCGATCAGCTCCAGCAGCTCGGTGTCCCAGGTGCGCGTACGCACGTTGAAATAACCGCTGCCGGAGGCGTCACCGTATTCGGCGCAGGCGCGCCCGGTCAGCCAGTAGTTGAGGTAGTCGTGGGGCAGCAGGATGTGGGCGATACGGGCGAACACCTCGGGATGATGATCGCGGGTCCACAGCAGTTTCGACACCGTGTAGCCCGGTGCGATGGCCACGCCCAGGCGTTCCAGGGAGCCGCTGTCGCCGCCGAGAAAATCCAGCAGATGGGCGTTCTCGGCGGTCGACTCGGTGTCGCACCACAGCTTGGCCGGGCGCAGCACCTCACCCTGGGCATCGAGCAGCACCAGGCCGTGCTGCTGGCCGGACACACCGATACCGAGAATCTCGCTGCCCGCCACGCCGGCGTTCTGTAGAGCCTGGGCGGTGGCCTGCTCGAAGGCCAGCAGCCAGTCGGCCGGGTCCTGTTCGCGGCGGCCATTGGGGCCGCTGATCAGCCGGTGCGCGGCACTGCCCTCGCCGAGCACCTTGCCACTGTGGATATCGAGGATCAGCGCTTTGGTGCCCTGGGTGCCGCAATCGATGCCGAGGTACATGGCTTACTCACCCAGCAGGGTCTGCAGGGTGCGCGTCACGCCCAGCTTGCGCAGGCTGTCGTAGCACAGCTCGAAGGCGGTGACGAAGGCCGCCGATTGCGGGATGGCGGTGCCGAAGATCACCTCGACGCCGAGCACCCGCTCGCGCACCTTGTCGTCATCGGCCACCAACGCCTGGCAGAACGCGGCGCGCGGATCGGGAATGCGGTAGGTGGTGCCGGTCTCGTCGACGCCCTTGAGGTACAGCGCCCAGGCCGCGACCACCAGGGCCGCGCGCTCCAGGGGCCGGCCATCTTCGATCAGCCGGTTGATAGTCGGCACGATGAACTTGGGAAACTTCGACGAGCCGTCCGAGCAGACGCGCTCGAGCTGATCGGCGATGGCCTGGTTGGAGAAGCGCTCGATCAGCGTGGCCTTGTAGTCGTCCAGGTCGATGCCCGGCACCGGTGCCAGCTGCGGGGTGACGTCCAGATCCATGAAGGTACGCACGTAGCGCTCCAACAAGGGGTCGTTCATGGCTTCATGGACGAACCGATAGCCCTTGAGAAAGCCCAGGTAGGTCAGCGCCAGGTGGCTGCCGTTGAGCAGCTTGATCTTCATTTCCTCGTAGGGCGTGACGTCGTCGGTGAACTGCACGCCGACCTTTTCCCAGGCTGGCCGGCCGTTGACGAACTTGTCTTCCAGCACCCACTGCAAAAATGGCTCGCAGACCACCGGCCAGGCGTCCTCGACGCCATGGCGCTCGGCCAGCTGGGCGCGGTGGGCATCGCTGGTCATCGGCGTGATGCGGTCGACCATGGCATTGGGAAAGCTCACATGGCCGTCGATCCAGGTCGCCAGCTCGTGGTCGGCCAGGTGGGCGAAGGCCAGCAGCGCCTTGCGGGTCACCGCGCCGTTGTGCGGCAGGTTATCGCAGGACATCAGGGTGAATGCAGGGATACCGGCGGCGCGGCGTTTGGCCAGGGCCGCGCAGAGGAAACCGAACACGCTGCGCGGCGCCTCGGGGTGTGCCAGGTCGTGCTGGATGTCCGGCAGGTGGGCCATGAACTCGCCCGTGCTGTCGTCGATGCAGTAGCCACCTTCGGTGATGGTCAGCGAGACGATGCGGATCGCCGGGTCGGCCAGCTTGTCGATCAGCGCGGCGGGCGAATCCTCGGCCAGTAGCATGCCGTTGATGGCACCGACCACGCGCACTTCGAGGCCCGGCTGGTCGCCCAGCACGAACATCGTGTAGAGGTGATCCTGCGCGGCCAGGGCCTGCTGCATGGCGCGGTCTTCGCGGCGCAGGCCGACGCCGCAGATGCCCCACTCGCGGGCTTCGCCGCGGTTGAGCAGGGCTTCGGTGTAGATCGCCTGGTGGGCGCGGTGGAAGCCGCCGACGCCGATATGGGCGATGCCCTGGCGCACGTCGGCCGGGTCGTAGGCTGGCACGTCGATTTCGGGGGCCAGTGCGGAGAGATTCTTGCGATTGAGTTTCATCGGGCGATTCCTGCGCGTCAGGCGGCCTGGCCGGCCTGGATGCGTTTGTCGATGGCCAGGCCATCGGCGTTGAAGACGTGGCAGTGGGCCGGGTCAAAATCCAGCGCCAGGGCTTCGCCGTAGGCCGGCGAGAAGTCGCCGCGCACCCGCACGGTGAGGTCCTCCTCGCCAACGCGCACGTGGCAGAAGGTGTCGCTGCCCAAACGTTCGCTGACGTCGGCGGTGGCCTGCAGACGGCCCTGCCCGGCCGGCACCACGTTGAGGTGCTCGGGGCGGATGCCGAGGGTGATCTGGTCACCGTTGCGCAGGCCGGTGGCGGCCAGCGGCAGGTCCAGCGCGGCGCCGCAGCTCAGGCGCAACTGGCAGCGGCCGCCGTCGACGCCTTCCACCTGGCCACGCAGGAAACCCATCTTCGGCGTGCCGAGAAAGCCGGCGACGAACAGGTTGACCGGGTGGTTGTAGAGTTCCAGCGGCGAGCCGACCTGCTCGACGCGGCCGCCGTTGAGCACCACCACCTTGTCGGCCAGGGTCATGGCCTCGACCTGGTCGTGGGTCACGTAGATCATCGTCGCCTTGAGCTCCTTGTGCAGGCGCGCCAGTTCCAGGCGGGTCTGCACGCGCAGGGCGGCATCGAGGTTGGACAGCGGCTCGTCGAACAGAAAGATCTTCGGGTTGCGCACGATGGCGCGGCCGATGGCCACGCGCTGGCGCTGGCCGCCGGATAGCTGCTTGGGCTTGCGCTCCAGCAAGGCACCCAGTTCGAGGATGCGTGCGGCATTGGCGACCTTCTCCTCGACCTCCGCCTTGCCGACCCGAGCCAGATCGAGGGCGAAGGACAGGTTCTTGCGCACCGTCATGTGCGGGTACAGGGCGTAGGTCTGGAACACCATCGCCAGGTCGCGCTTGGCCGGCGCGGTGTCGGTGATGTCGGTGCCATCAAGGGTGATGGTGCCGCTGGAGACTTCCTCCAGCCCGGCGATCAGGCGCAGCAGCGTGGACTTGCCACAGCCGGACGGGCCGACGAACACCACGAACTCACGGTTCTCGATATCCAGGTCGATGCCCTTGATGATCGCCGTGCCGTCGAAGCCTTTTTTCAGGTTGCGGATTTTCAAATCAGCCATGGCTCTTGATCCTTCTTGTTATTTCACAGCGCCGAACGACAGACCACGCACCAACTGCTTCTGGCTGATCCAGCCGAAGATCAGGATGGGCGCGCAGGCCAGGGTCGAAACGGCGGAAAGCTTGGCCCAGAACAGGCCTTCGGGACTGGAGTAGGACGCCACCAGGGCGGTCAGCGGCGCGGCGGCGGAGCTGGTCAGGTTGAGCGACCAGAACGCCTCGTTCCAGCACAGGATCAGCGACAGCAGCATGGTCGAGGCCAGGCCACCACGGGCGATGGGCAGCAGCACGCGAGCGATCTCCTGCCAGGTGGTGGCGCCATCCAGGCGCGCCGCCTCGAGGATCTCGCCGGGGATGTCCTTGAAGTAGGTGTACACCATCCACACCACGATCGGCAGGTTGATCAGGGTGTAGATGACGATCAGCGCGATGCGCGAGTCGAGCAGGCCGAACTGCTTGGCCAGCAGGTAGATCGGCACCAGCACGCCCACCGGCGGCAGCATCTTGGTCGACAGCATCCACAGCAGCGTGCCCTTTGTGCGTTTGGTCTCGAAGAACGCCATCGAATAGGCCGCCGGCACCGCGATGAGCATGCACAGCAGGGTGGCGGCAAAGGAGATCAGCACCGAGTTCCAGGCGTAGGCGAAGTAGTCGCTGCGCTCGTTGATGTGCAGGTAGTTCTCCAGGGTCGGCGTGAAGATGAACTGCGGCGGCGTGGCGAAGGCATCCAGCTCGGTCTTCAGGCTGGTCAGCACCATCCAGAAGATCGGGAAGAAGATCAGCGCGGCCACGGCCCAGGCCAGCGTGCCGACCAGCACGCTCTGCAGGCGACGGGATTGCTTCAGGGTCAGCATCTCGGAGCCCTCACTGTTTGTCGGTCAGGTTCTTGCCGATCATGCGGATCAGCACGATGGCGGCGATATTGGCGATCACCACGGCGATCAGCCCGCCGGCGGAGGCCATGCCCACGTCGAACTGCAGCAGCGCCTGGGTGTAGATCAGGTAGGCCAGGTTGGTCGACTCGTAACCCGGGCCGCCGCTGGTGGTGGTGTAGATCTCGGCGAACACCGAGAGCAGGAAGATGGTTTCGATCATCACCACCACGGCGATCGGCCGCGCCAGGTGCGGCAGGGTCAGGTGCCAGAAGATCGCCAGCGGGCCGGCACCGTCGAGGCGCGCGGCCTCCTTCTGTTCCTGGTCCAGGGACTGCATGGCGGTCATCAGGATCAGGATGGCGAACGGCAGCCACTGCCACGACACGATGAGAATGATCGAGAACAGCGGGTGGTGCGCCAGCCAGTCCACCGGCTGGGCGCCGAAGAACTGCCAGACGGCGGCGAGAATCCCCGAGACCGGATGGAAGATCAGGTTCTTCCACAGCAGCGCGCTGACCGTGGGCATGATGAAAAACGGCGAGATCAGCAGCACCCGCACGATGCCGCGACCAAAGAACTCGCTGGCCTCCAGCAGCGCGGAGATCAGCACGCCGAACACCACGCTGATCAACAGCACGCTGCCGACCAGCAGCAGGGTGTTGCCGGCACCGGACAGGAAGGCGGCGTCGGTGACGAAGTATTCGAAGTTTTCCAGGCCGACGAAATCGTTTTCGCCGGGGTACAGCAGGTTGTAGCGGATCAGCGAGAAGTAGATGGTCATGCCCAGGGGCACGATCATCCAGATCAGCAGCAGAACCACCGAAGGGCTGACCAGGAACCAGCCGGGCGCCAGGCGCTTGCGCCGCGTGGCGACGGCTTCGCCTGCCGCTGGCGAGCGGGAGTCGAGGGTTGTGTTATCCATGGGGGCTCCGCAATGAGCGGTTGGGTATGACGGATCGGGCCGAGTGACCCAGGCGTTGTCTGATCACCCGCGATGGGCCGCTGCACGGCGGCCCACCATCGGGCGTGCTTACTTCGGATACCCGGCGCGCTTCATTTCCCGTTCGGTGCTCTGCTGCGCGGCCTGCAGCGCCTGCTCGGGCTGCATCTGCCCGGTAAGCGCCGCGGCGAACAGCTTGCCGACGGCGGTGCCGATGGCCTGGAACTCGGGAATGGTCACCAGCTGGATGCCCACGTATGGCACCGGCTTGGCACTCGGGTCGGCCGGGTTGGCCTTTTTCAGCGAGTCGAGGGTCACCTTGGCGAACGGCGCGGCCTTCATGTAGGCGTCGCTGTAGGTCGAGGCGCGGGTGCCTGGCGGTACGTTGGCAACGCCATCCTTCTCGGCGACCAGTTCACCGTAGGCCTTGGACGTGGCCCAGGCGCTGAAGGTCTTGGCGGCGTCCTTGGACTTGGAACTGGTGGGGATCGCCAGCGCCCAGGAATACAGCCACGAGGCACCCTTGTCGGTGACCTGGGTCGGCGCGAAGGTGAAGCCCACCGAGTCGGCCACCTTACTCTGTGACTTGTCGGTGACGAACGAGCCGGCCACGCTGGCATCGACCCACATGGCGCACTTGCCGCTGTTGAACAGCGCCAGGTTCTCGTTGAAGCCGTTGCTCGAGGCGCCCGGCGGGCCGTGTTTCTTCATGGTGTCGACGTAGAAGTTCAGCGCGTTCTTCCACTCGTTGCCGGTGAATTCCGGCTTCCACTGCTCATCGAACCAGCGTGCGCCGTAGGCGTTGGCCACGGTGGTGATCAGCGCCATGTTCTCGCCCCAGCCGGCCTTGCCGCGCAGGCAGATGCCGTACTGGCCCTTGTCGGGCTGGTGCAGCTTGCCGGCGAACTCGGCCATCTGCTCCCAGGTCGGCTGCTCGGGCATCTCCAACCCGGCCTGCTCGAACAGGTCCTTGCGGTAGTAGGTGATCGAGGCTTCGGCGTAGAACGGCAGCGCATAGAGCTGGCCCTTGGCCGACAGACCTTCACGCACGGAGGGGAACACGTCATCGAGGGCGTAATCGGCGGGCAGGTCCTTCATCGGTTCCAGCCAGCCCTTCTCGCCCCACAGCGCCGCTTCGTACATGCCGATGGTCAGCACGTCGAACTGGCCGCCCTGGGTGGCGATATCGGTGGTCAGGCGCTGGCGCAGCACGTTCTCTTCGAGCACCACCCACTTGAGCTTGATGTCCGGGTGCTGTTCTTCGAAGGTCTTGGCCAGGCGCTGCATGCGAATCATGTCGCTGTTGTTGACCGTGGCGATGGTCACGGTCTCGGCAGCCTGGGCGCCGACGGTGAGGGAAAGGCATGAAGCGGCTACGAATACTTTGAGCGTATGGTTCATGGTCTTGAACTCCTCTCCCTCGGTGAACCTCGGGAGACATTATTGTTTTTGTGGGCCGACCCGGATTACACCCCTAGCGCCGAACACGAACAACGCCTCGACTGCACTGCAACCGATACTTTTTTGCACTGATCGGCCAAGGCACTGCCCCGTCAGCGAAAGCATTCGACGCGTCAAGAACGCCGTTTTCGGCTATTTCCCGACGGATCGGGGTGACGGAATCAGTACAGGTTTTGCGCGGTGATGCGCTGGGTAACCAGCCGTCGGTAGCCGCTGGGCGTCATGCCCTTGAGCTGCTGGAAACGCCGGTTGAAGTTGGAAATGTTGTTGAAGCCGGACTCGAAACACACCTCGGTCACCGGCTTGTCGCTCTGGGTCAGCAGCTCGCAGGATTTGCTCACCCGCAGGCGATTGACGAACTCGACGAAGCCGCGCCCGGTGGCCTGCTTGAAGAAGCGCGAGAAATAGGTGGGCGTCATGCCCAGGTATTCGGCCACCTCTTCCTGGCTCAGCTCCTGGGCGTAGCGCTGGAAGATGTAGTCCACGGCGCGGTTGATGCGGTCGACGTGGTGCTCGTCGGCCAGCTGCGCAGCGGTACGGTCCGAGATCAGCTGGTACGCCTCGCAGCCGGCCAGCAGCTCCATGAGGATGAAGAAATGCCCCAGGCGGGTCATGCCCTGGGAATGGGCGATGCGCTGCAGCAGCTGGCGTGCCTCGGCGATGGTGTGCGGGCAGCGGAACTCGATGCCGTACTGGGCGCGGGCCAGCAGCGGCTGCAGGTCCTTGAGTTCGGCGAACACCGCGGTGCCGCTTTCCAGCACCTCGTCGGTGAAGTTGACCAGCATGTCGCGCTCGGCCACCGCCTCGCCCGGCGCCATCTGGCTGATCCAGTTGTGCGGCAGGTTGGGGCCGGTGAGAAACAGGGTATCGGGGGAGAAATTGCCGATGTAGTCGCCGATGAAGACCTTGCCGGCACTGGCGACGATCAGGTGCAGCTCGTATTCCTTGTGGAAATGCCAGCGCACCAGCGGGCTGGGAAAGCCGTGCTGGCGATAGATCAGCGAATGACCCTCGTGGTCATCCATCAGCTCATAGGACGGGTCGAGCGTTCTCTGCGATCGGGACATGGCGGGCCGGCATCGTCTTGTTCTTGTCGGTGATTGCCGGTGGGCCGCGCCTGTTGCGCAAACCCACCGACCGACTAAAGACCCTAGCACAACCCGTCGGGTTCGCTGTTTTGACTCAGGTGGGGAAATGGGTCACAGCTTGAGGCGATGACGCACGCAAGCCCGTTAAAAGCCCAAGCGGCGGATCACCTGCTTTTATGGGAGCGTGCGGGGACGCCTAGTCCATGCCCGCGATTCGCGCGCATGGCGCGCTCCCACAACTCGTAAGGTGTGACGCCGTAGGATCGATCAGCCCTGTGGATAACGCGGGCGTGGCGTCGCCATCGGCAGCGGGCCGTCGCCGATCTGGCGGAACTCGCCGGTTTCGGCATCGTAGGCCTTGATCTCGCTGCTTTCGATGTCATACACCCAGCCGTGGATGAACAGCTGACCAGCGGCCAGGCGCGACGCCACCGAAGGATGGGTGCGCAGGTGGTCGAGCTGGGCCACCACGTTTTCCTCGGTCAGCACCCCCAGGGTGGTGTGGTCGGCGCAGCCGCAGTTGTCGGCGACCACCGTCTTGGCCACTTCGGCGTGGCGCAGCCAGGCCTTGACCGTGGGCATGCGCTCCAGGGTTTCCGGGTCGAGCACGGCCTTCATCGCGCCGCAGTCGGAGTGCCCGCAGACGATGATGTGCTGCACGCCCAGGGCGGCGACCGCGTATTCGATGGCGGTGGACACACCGCCGTTCATCTGGCCGTACGGCGGCACCACGTTGCCGACGTTGCGGGTCACGAACAGGTCGCCCGGCTCGCTCTGGGTGATCAGCTCGGGCACGATGCGCGAATCGGCGCAGGTGATGAACATGGCGCGCGGCGACTGGGCATGGGCCAGCTTCTTGAACAGCGCCTGTTGCTGAGGAAACACATCCTGGCGAAAGCGCAGGAAGCCCTCGACCAGATGATCCAGCGCCTCGGCGGCCGAAGCGGCGTTCTTGGGTTTGCTATCGGCAGGACGACGATTACCAGGCATTAGCGTTACCTCGCTTACGGATGGGAGACGAAGCGTGCGACAGCGCACAGCTTCCCAGCCGGCAGGACTGCCGACAAGAGATCGGAGGATTTGACTGTGGCAAAACCCTTCGAGACACGTCGGCGTGAAAAATCGTCGCGCGACCGATGATATCGACCGTGTTTTCGTTGGGTCGTGCGCCAGCCCGACCTGGGTATCGCTGCACTCAGCGCCACAGAGCCTGCAGCCCGGGGCGAGCGCAGCGACGCCCGGGAAACCGCTGATCAAGCAGCGGTCAGAACAACCCCATCTGCTGCCCCGGCGGCGCGAACTGCGAGCAGTCCAGCACCGCCCGCTTGCTGCCGTCGTAGCCGTAGCGACGCCGGGCCAGGCGAAAGCGTTGGGCCAGCAGCTCGGCGAAGTGGCCCTCGCCTTTCATCCGTGCGCCAAAGCGGCTGTCGTAGTTCTGCCCGCCGCGGGACTGGCGGATCAGGCTCATCACGTGCTCGGCGCGGTCGGGAAAGTGCGTTTGCAGCCATTCCTCGAACAACCCGGCGATTTCCAGCGGCAGGCGCAGCAGCACGTAGCCGGCCGAACTGGCGCCGGCATCGCGCCCCGCTTCGAGCAGGCGCTCGAGCTCCATGTCGTTGATCATCGGGATCATCGGAGCGGCCATCAGCCCCACCGGTACGCCGTGCTCGTGCAGGGTCTTCATCGCCCGCAAACGGGCCTTGGGCGCGGCGGTGCGCGGCTCCATGATGCGCTTGAGTTCGTCATCCAGGGTGGTGATGCTGAACGCAATGCTGACCAGGTTGCGGCTGGCCAGCTCTTCGAGCAGATCCAGGTCGCGCAGAATCAGCGCGCTCTTGGTGATGATGCTCACCGGGTGGCGGTAGCGCAGCAGGATCTCCAGGGCCTGGCGGGTCAGCTGGTGCTCACGCTCGATGGGCTGGTAGCCGTCGGTGTTGATGCCCAGGGCGATGGGCGCCGGCACGTAGCCCGGCTTGCTGAGCTGTTCCTCGAGACGCTCGGCCAGGTTGGTCTTGGCGATCAGCTTGGTTTCGAAATCGATGCCCGGCGACAGGTCCCAGTAGGCATGGCTTGGTCGGGCGAAGCAGTAGATGCAGCCATGCTCGCAGCCGCGATACGGGTTTACCGAGCGATCGAAGCCCACGTCCGGCGACGTGTTGCGGCTGATCACCGTCTTCGCTCGCTCGTGACGCACCTCGGTGACGAAGGTCAGCGGCGTCTGTTCCTGATACCAGCCGTCGTCCTCGGCCTCGCTGCTGGTGGGCGCGAAGCGGTTGTGCGGTTTGCTGGCGGTGCCGCGCCCGCGCGGCGCTGATGTCGGATTCATGATGCAGGCTCGATAACTGTATATAAATACAGTATTGAGATTGCGCCCGCCGCACAAGCCTCGCTCGTCGCACGAGTAGCCTGAACCGTTCGTCGCCTGGCGCGGTCGCATCTGCACATACATTCGCGTCCTGCCGTGCCGGAGCCTCCATGCCGCCCGTACCGACCTCTGCGTTGCCTCGCCTTGTCGCGGCCCTGCTGGCTTTCGCGCTGCTGGCCGGCTGCGCCGACGAGCCGCCGCCCGCGCCGAAGAACCCGCGAGTGAAGGTGGCCACGGTCAGTCAGGTCGATTACGCGGCGGATGCCACCATCACCGGCGATATCCAGGCGCGGGTGCAGACCGACCTGTCGTTTCGTGTCGGTGGCAAGATCACCGAGCGGCTGGTGGATGTCGGCGATACGGTGAAAGCCGACCAGGTGCTGGCGCGCCTCGATCCGCAGGACCAGCGCAACGCGGTGCGCTCCGCCGAAGCGGCCGCCGAAGCCGCCCGCGCCCAGGTCAAACTCAGCGCCGCCAACCTGTGGCGCCAGCAGCAGCTGCTGCCCAAGGGTTACACCAGCCGCAGCGAATACGACAGTGCCCTGGCCAGTGACCGCAGCGCGCGCAACAGCCTGGCCGCCGCCGAAGCGCAGTTGGCCGATGCCCGCGAACAGGCCGGCTATACCGAACTGCGCGCCGAAAGCGACGGGGTGATCACGGCCCGCCAGGCCGAGGTCGGTCAGGTGGTGCAGGCTGCCACGCCGATCTTCGGCCTGGCCCGCGAGGGCGAGCGCGATGCGGTGTTCAACGTCTTCGAAGCGCTGCTGGTCGAGCCCGGCCAGCAGTTGCGCGTCAGCCTGCTGGACAACCCCGAGGTAAGCGCCAGCGGCACGGTGCGCGAGGTCAACCCGCAGGTGTCGGCGCAGAGTGGCACCGTGCAGGTGAAGGTCGGCCTGGAGCAGGTGCCGGCGGCAATGACCCTGGGCTCCACCGTCAGCGCCCATGTCAGCAACCCGGCGGTGCGCAGTGTCGAGCTGCCCTGGTCGGCGCTCACCAAGGCCGAGCGCGAGCCGGCGGTGTGGCGCCTGGGCGGCGATGACATCGTGCAGCTGCACCCGGTGCAGGTCGGCCGCTACCTGACCGACAAGGTCATCATCCGCGCCGGCCTGGACGATGGCGACCGCGTGGTGGTGGCCGGCGGGCAGTTGCTGCACCCGGGCCAGAAGGTGGAAGTCGCCGAGGCCCGCGAGCAGGAGCAGCAGCCATGAACCGTGCTATCCCGTTCGCGCTGATCGCCGCCCTGCTCGCAGGCTGCGCCGAGGACGACAAACCCGAGCCGATCCGCCCGGTGCTGTATACCGAGGTGCAGCAGCAGGATCAGCAGGTGCTCGGCCGCTTCGCCGGCACCATCGAGGCGCGGGTGCAGAGCACCCTGGGCTTTCGCGTTGGTGGGCGGGTCGCCCAGCGCCTGGTGGATGCCGGTGCCGAAGTGAAGGCTGGAACCACCCTGGCCACCCTCGACCCCACCGACCAGCAGAACGCCCTGCGTGCCAGCGAAGGCGATCAGGCGCGCAGCGAAGCGCAGTGGATCAACGCCCAGGCCAATGCCCGGCGCCAGCAGGAACTGTTCGACCGTGGCGTCGGTGCCAAGGCCACCCTGGAGCAGGCCCAGACCGAGCTGAGCAACGCCCGCAGCAACCGCGAGCAGGCCGAGGCCGCCACCCGCCAGGCCCGCGACCGGCTCACCTACGGCACCCTGAGCAGCGACTTCGATGCGGTGGTCACCGCCTGGCACGTGGAGGCCGGCCAGGTGGTCGGCGCCGGCCAGGAGGTGGTCACCCTGGCCCGCCCGGACGTGCGCGAAGCGGTGTTCGACCTGCCCTTGGAGCTGGCTGACGGGCTCGACGATCAGGTGCAGTTCAACGTCGCCTCCCAGCTCGACCCGAGCATCGCCACCCATGGCCGGCTGCGCGAGCTGGAGCCGCGCGCCGATGCCGCCACCCGCACCCGCCGCGCCCGCCTGACCCTGGAAGACACGCCGCCCGGCCTGCGCCTGGGCACCGCAGTGGCCATCAGCCTGACCCGCGCCCAGACCCCACGCAGCCTGCTGCCGGCCGCCGCCGTGCAGGAAATCGACGGCCAGAGCCGCGTCTGGGTGATCGACACCGGGGCCAAGACCGTGCACCCGCGCAGCGTGAAGGTGGTCGGCCGCGAAGGTCAACAGATCAGCGTCGAAGGCCTTGCGGCCGGCGACAAGGTAGTCAGCGCCGGCCTGAGCGAGCTCAGGGACGGCCAGCAGATCCGCATCGATGAGGGCGTCGCACCATGACCCAGCAGGCGCCGCGCAAGGACGGCTTCAACCTCTCGGACTGGGCGCTGCGCCACCAGTCGTTCGTCTGGTACCTGATGTTCGTGTCGCTGCTGATGGGCGTGATTTCCTACATGAACCTGGGCCGCGAGGAAGACCCGGCGTTCACCATCAAGACCATGGTCATCCAGACCCGCTGGCCCGGCGCCACGGTCGACGAAACCCTCAGCCAGGTCACCGACCGCATCGAGAAGAAGCTCGAGGAACTGGACTCGCTGGATTACGTGAAGAGTTACACACGCCCCGGCGAATCGACCGTCATGGTGTTCCTGCGCGACACCACCAAGGCCGACGCTATCGACGGCATCTGGTACCAGGTGCGCAAGAAGATCAACGACATTCGTGGCGAGTTTCCCCAGGGGCTGCAAGGGCCGTCGTTCAACGACGAATTCGGCGACGTGTTCGGTTCCATCTACGCCTTCACCGGCGATGGCCTGAGCATGCGCCAGCTGCGCGACTACGTGGAGCGGGTGCGCGCCGAGATCCGCAGCGTGCCGGACCTGGGCAAGGTGCAGATGGTCGGCCAGCAGAACGAGGTGTTCTACCTCAACTTCTCGACCCGCAAGCTGGCTGCCCTGGGCATCGATCAGCGCCAGGTGATCCAGAGCCTGCAAGCGCAGAACGCGGTGACCCCCTCCGGGGTGATCGAGGCCGGCCCGGAGCGGATTTCCGTGCGCACCAGTGGCCAGTTCGCCTCGGAAGCCGACCTGCGCAACGTCAACCTGCGCCTCGACGATCGCTTCTACCGCCTGACCGATATCGCCGAGATCAGCCGCGGCTACGTCGACCCGCCCCAGGCGCTGTTCCGCTACAACGGCAAGCCGGCCATCGGCCTGGCCATCGCCATGCGCGACGGCGGCAATATCCAGACCTTCGGAGAGGCCCTGCACGGGCGCATGGACCAGTTGACCGCCGAGCTGCCGGTGGGCGTTGGCGTGCACGTGGTCTCCGACCAGGCCGAAGTGGTCGAGGAAGCGGTCAGCGGCTTTACCCGCGCGCTGTTCGAGGCGGTGCTGATCGTCATGCTGGTGAGCTTCGTCAGCCTCGGCATTCGCGCCGGCCTGGTGGTCGCCTGCTCGATTCCGCTGGTGCTGGCCATGGTGTTCATGTTCATGGAATACAGCGGCATCACCATGCAGCGCATCTCCCTGGGCGCGCTGATCATCGCCCTCGGGCTGATGGTCGACGACGCGATGATCACCGTCGAGGTGATGGTCACGCGCCTGGAAAAAGGCGATTCACTGCACGACGCCGGCACCTTCGCCTACACCTCCACGGCCTTTCCGATGCTCACCGGCACCCTGGTCACGGTGGCCGGCTTCGTGCCCATCGGCCTCAATGCCAGCTCGGCGGGCGAGTACACCTTCACCCTGTTCGCGGTGATCGCCGTGGCGCTGTCGCTGTCCTGGCTGGTGGCCGTGGTGTTCGCCCCGGTGATCGCCGTGCATATCCTGCCCAAGCGCATGAAGGAAAAGCAAAGCGGCCCGGGCCGCATCGCCCGCGCCTTCGACAAGGGCCTGCTGCTGGCCATGCGGCACCGCTGGTGGACCATCGGCCTGACCATTGCCCTGTTCGTCGCCTCCCTGGCCGGCATGACGATGGTCCAAAGCCAGTTCTTCCCGGCCTCGGATCGCCCGGAAATTCTCGTCGACCTCAACCTGCCGCAGAACGCCTCGATCAACGAGACCCGTGCCCAGGTCGACCGCCTCGAAGCCAGCCTGCAGGGCGACGAGGACATCGCCCGCTGGAGCACCTACATCGGCCAGGGCGCCCTGCGCTTCTACCTGCCGCTCGACCAGCAGTTGCAGAACCCCTTCTATGCCCAGCTAGTGATCGTCGCCCAGGACATCGATGCCCGCGACCGCCTGGTGGCCAAGCTCAACAAACGCCTGCGCGAGGACTTCGTCGGCATCGGCAGCTTCGTGCAGCCCCTGGAAATGGGCCCGCCGGTGGGCCGGCCGATCCAGTATCGGATCAGCGGCGCGGACGTCGACCAGGTGCGCAAGCACGCCCTGGAGCTGGCTACCCTGCTGGACAAGAACCCGGACATCGGCGAGATGGTTTACGACTGGAACGAGCCGGGCAAGGTGCTGCGCATCGACGTCGCCCAGGACAAGGCGCGGCAGTTCGGGCTGTCCTCCGAGGACGTCGCCAACCTGCTCAATGGCATCGTCAGCGGCACCACGGTCACCCAGGTGAAGGACGACATCTACCTGATCGACGTGATCGGCCGCGCCGAAGACAGCGAACGCAGCTCGCCGCAGACCCTGGAAAACCTGCAGATCGTCAACCCGAACGGCGTGGCCATCCCGCTGCGCGCCTTCGCCACCGTCGGCTACGAGCTGGAGCAGCCGCTAGTGTGGCGCCGCGACCGCAAGCCGACCATCACCCTCAAGGCCGCGGTGGTCAGCGATATCCAGCCCACCGACCTGGTGGCGGACCTGGCGCCGGAGATCCAGAAATTCTCGGACGCGCTACCCAACGGCTATAGCGTCGCCACCGGCGGCACCGTGGAAGAAAGCGGCAAGGCCCAGGGCCCGATCGCCAGCGTGCTGCCGCTGATGCTGTTCCTGATGGCCACCTTCCTGATGATCCAGTTGCACAGCGTGGCCAAGACCTTCCTGGTGTTCAGCGTGGCGCCCCTGGGCCTGATCGGCGTGGTGCTGGCCCTGGTGCCGACCGGCACGCCGCTGGGGTTCGTGGCGATTCTCGGGGTGCTGGCGCTTATCGGCATCATCATCCGCAACTCGGTGATCCTGGTCACCCAGATCGACGAGTTCGAGCGCGCCGGCGACTCGCCCTGGCAGGCGGTGATCGACGCCACCCAGCACCGTCGCCGCCCGATCCTGCTGACCGCCGCCGCCGCCAGCCTGGGCATGATCCCCATCGCCCGCGAAGTGTTCTGGGGGCCGATGGCCTACGCCATGATCGGCGGCATCTTCAGCGCCACCCTGCTGACCCTGCTGTTCCTGCCGGCGCTGTATGTGGCGTGGTATCGGATCGAGGAGCCCTCTGGAGAGCAGCAGGAGAAGGCGCCGGCTTGAGGTGAATGGCCTATCGCGTGCTGTCAGTGAGATTGGCGGTGCTCGATAGGCCTTTCGCGGGCATGGCCCGCTCCCACAAGTTTGGCGGTGCGCTCAGATCCCGTGGGAGCGGGCCATGCCCGCGAAAAATCCAGCAGTCGACTCACACCTAAAGCCAGACCGCATTCCAGAACGGATAATCCCCCACCCGCCTGACCAATCCAGCCCGCAGCGGATTGGCCACGATATAACGCGCCACACCGAGCAAATCCTCCTCGGCGCGCAAGCCATGATCATGGAAGCCTGCCACCCAGATGCCCCTCTCGGTACCCATACATTTTCCCGCCATCCGACTGCTCGACGACTTCAGCCGATTGACCAGCGCAGCCAGGCTGTCTACCTCGCCCAGCTGAATCAGCCAATGGGCATGATCCGGCATCAACACCCAGGCGAGCATATGGCTGTCACGAAGGAGCCTTGGCGTTTCGAAACAGCGGGCGGCCGCACAGGCGGCGGAAAAATGGCTGAACACCGGCGTGCGATCACGGGTGATAGAGGTGATCAGGTAGGCCGCTCCAGGGCAGGAAGCGCGGCCTCTGCGCAGGGCGCGATAGCCCGGCTTGGCTGACAACAGCATGAATCGACCTCCGTGTTGATTCAGTGGTGCCAGTGTAGTGCTCGCTATCCTTTCGCGCGCATGGCGCGCTCCCACAAAATGTGTGGGAGCCATCCGAAGCATGGGAGCGGGCGGGGACACACCTAGTCCATGCCCGCGACACGAGCAACAGCGATCTCAACTTAGAGCCAGGCCTCCACGCGCATAGCTCGCTCTCCAGAGGATCCAAGGGCCCCGCCCAGCTGTGGGAGCGGGCCATGCCCGCGAAAAAATCTCAGCCACCCCGCCCCCGCTTCAGCCGATACGCGAACTGCGCCCGGCTCAGCCCCAGCATACGGGCCGCCGCAGCCAGGTTGCCGGCGCTGCGTTGCAAGGCTTGCTCCAGCAACTGGTTCTCGACAGCCTCCAGCGACAGGCTGGCATCAGGCAGATCCGGGCAACCGAGCCGCGTCAGCAGGTCCACTTCGCCGGGCTGCTCCTGATGCTGAACCAGGCGCCCCTGCTGCAGCAGCGAATAGAACTCGGCCGGCAGCTCCTCGTCGCGAAACAGGTGATTGAGGTCGATGGGTGCGCCGTCGTTGCTGGCGATCACCCCGCGCTCGATCAGGTTCTGCAGCTCGCGGATATTGCCGGGGAAGCTGTAATTGAGCAGCGCCTTGAGGCCGCGCATGGTCAGGCCGACCGGCGTACGCCCGTAGCGCTCGCAGTAGCGGCGCATGAAGAAATCCACCAGCAGCGGGATGTCGTCACGCCGTTCGCGCAGCGGCGGGATAAGGATCGGGTAGACGTTGAGCCGGTAGTACAGGTCTTCACGGAATTCGCCACGGCGCACCGCCGCACGCAGGTCGACGTTGGTGGCGGCGATCACCCGCACGTCGATGCTGATCACCGAGGTGCCGCCGACCCGCTCGATCTCGCGTTCCTGCAGGGCACGCAGCAGCTTGCCCTGTCCTGGCAGGCTCAGGCAGGCCACTTCGTCGAGAAACAGCGTGCCACCCTGGGCGCGTTCGAAGCGCCCGGGCCGTGAATGGCTGGCGCCGGTGTACGCGCCGCGCTCGACGCCGAACAGCTCGGCCTCGATCAGGCTTTCGGCGATGGCCGCGCAGTTGAGCGCCACGAACGGACCATCGCGGCGCTCGCTCATGCGGTGCAAATTGCTGGCGAACAGTTCCTTGCCCACCCCGGATTCGCCGCCGAACAGCACCGTGGCCGGGGTGCGGGCCACCCGCTGCAGCGACTGGAAGGCGGCGTTGAAGGCCGCCGAGGCGCCGATCATGCGGCCCTCGTCGGCTTCCCCCGCGCTGGCCGGCAACGGCCGATAGGGCGCGCGCTCCAAGCCGCTGCGCTCGCCCTCTTCGGCGGAGGCATTGAGGTAACGCAGGTCCTCGTCCACGTCACCCCACAGTTCGGCGGTCTTGCCCAGCACGCGGCACACCTGGTGGCCCATGGCGCGGCACTCGACCTCGCGAAACACCACCAGGCGGCCGAACAGGCCGCTTACGTAACCGGTGGCGTAGCCCAGTTCCATCCAGCAGGCCGGGTCGTTGCCGATGCCGTAGGCGGCGATGTGCTCGTCGTCCTCGTGGGCGTGATGCCAGAGAAACTCGCCGTCGTAATGGCCGCGGTCGACATCGAATTCGAAGTGCAGCGGCTCCACCTTGACCATGCCTTCCAGGCCGTGCAGACGGATGCCGGCGGCGAAGATCGACGCTGGCTCGGCGTCCGCCCAGCGCTGCTGCACCAGCCGCGCATCGCGGGCGCCGGACAGATACCCCGCACGGGTCAGCAGGCCGCGGGCGCGCTCCAGCCCGAGGCTGTCGATCAGCTCGCGGCGCAGCGCGCCGAGCGCCTCGCAATGCAGCAACACCATGCGCTGGTCGTTGAGCCAGATGCGCCCGTCGCCCGGCGAGAAGAACAGGCATTCGGTGAGGTCGCGCAGGGTCGGAGAATTCTCCCAGTCCAGGGCATCGCTGGCGCCGCGGTAATGGGGCGTCTCGATGGCCTGCAGGGCATCCAGGGAAATGCGACGCGGCTCGACCATGGGCGGCTCCTCTGTGCGCAATTCATCACATGGCACGGCGAAAACACCTGGCGACTCGATCATTTGCTCAATCGAGAGCGCCTGAAATGACCGCCTGGGCAACTACCTCAGCCTGATGAATGCACCCAACTCGTTGAAATTGTTATGGATTCCCCCAATCGCTCGGCCTTGCCGCTGCGCTGGGCACACTCCTTGCGATCGGTGCTGATGCCACCGGCACATCACTGAAAACAACAATACTCCAAGGAGCCACCATGTCTCGACTGCCAGGATCACAATCGACCACTGCGTTGCTGGATGAAGGGCTCTGGGCGGCCAAGGTATTTTCCGGCACCTGGCGCCCCCCGCTCGCCGGCGGCCGCAACGCCGTCACCGAGCCGGCCACCGGCGAATGCCTGACCACCACCGGCCAGGCCCGCGCCGAGGATGTCGCCCTGGCCACCGCCACGGCCGCCGCCCGGCAGCCGGCCTGGGAAGCGATGGCGCCGCGCCAGCGCGCCGATATCTTCCTGCGCGCCGCCGGGCTGCTGCAGGCCCAGGCAGACGAATGCGCACTGTTCATCGCCCGGGAAACCGGCGGCATCCTGCCCAAGGCCCAGCATGAGGTGCGCGAAGCGGTGCTGTTCCTGCAGCTCGCCGCCGGCCAGGTGATGCAGCCCCACGGCCTGGTGCTGCCGAGCAACACCGGCACCCTGTCCTACGCGCGGCGCCTGCCCCATGGCGTGGTCGGGGTGATCTCGCCGTTCAATTTCCCGCTGATCCTGTCGATCCGCGCGGTGGCCCCGGCCCTGGCGACGGGCAACGCAGTGGTGCTCAAGCCCGACCCGCAGACGCCGATCGCCGGCGGCTTGCTGATCGCCCGGCTGTTCGAGCTGGCCGGCCTGCCCGAGGGCGTGCTGCACGTACTGCCCGGCGGTGCCGAGGCCGGCGCCGCGCTGTGCAGCGACCCACACGTGCGGATGATTTCATTCACCGGCTCCACCGCTGCCGGCCGCAAGGTGGCGGAAACCGCCGGCCGCCACCTCAAGAAAGTGGCCTTGGAACTGGGCGGCAAGAACCCGCTGATCATCCTCGACGACGCCGATCTGGAACGCGCCCTGAGCTGCGCCAGTTGGGGCGCCTTTCTGCACCAGGGACAGATCTGCATGGCCAGCGGGCTGATTCTGGTGCACGAGTCGCTGCACGAGCGCTTCGTCGAAGGGCTGGTCGAGCGCACCCGGCGCCTGCGCGTCGGCGACCCGGCCGGCGGCGACGTACAGCTCGGCCCGATGATCAACGAGAACCAGCTGGTGCGTACCCATCAGTTGGTGCTCGACAGCGTGGTGGCCGGCGCCCACCTGCACACCGGCGGCCAGTACGACGGCCTGTTCTACCAGCCCACCGTGCTCAGCCACCTCGCGCCGGGCATGCCGGCCTTCGACACCGAGCTGTTCGGCCCGGTGGCCTGCGTGGCCAGCTTCACCAGCGACGCGCAAGCCGTCGAGCTGGCCAACCGCAGCGAGTACGGCCTCGCCGCGGCGGTGATCTCCCGCTCCGTGGGCCGTGCCATGGCGATTGGCGCCCAGCTGCGCGCCGGCATGCTGCACATCAACGACCAGACGGTGAACGACGACGGCGTCAACCCGTTCGGCGGCCGTGGCAATTCCGGCAACGGCGGCAGCATGAGCGGCCCGGCCAACTGGGACGAATTCACCCAGTGGCAATGGGTGACGGTCAAGGACACGCCGCCGCTGTACCCCTTCTGACTCATCACCGACTCGCCCACAAAAAACAACAAGAGGACTCATCATGAAACTGCACGACAAGACCCTGATCGTGACCGGCGCCGCCTCGGGTATCGGCGCCGAAGTGGCCCGCCTGGCCCGCTGCGCCGGTGCCCGGGTGATCGCCCTGGATCGCCATGAGCCGCAGATCAGCGTACACGCCTACCACCCGGTGGATCTCGGCGACCCGGCGAGCATCGACCAGGTCATCGCCCGCCTGCCCGAGCGCATCGACGGCCTGTGCAACATCGCCGGCTTGCCCGGCACGGCGCCTGCCGAGCTGGTCGGCCGGGTCAACTACCTGGGCCTGCGCCACCTCAGCGAGGGCCTGCTGCCGCGTCTGGCCGGCGGCTGCATCGTCAACGCCGCGTCGATCCTTGGCGCCGAGTGGGCAAAGCGCCTCGAGGCGCACAAGGCCCTGGCCGCCACATCGGGTTTCGAGGCCGGCAGCACCTGGCTGGACGCGAACCCGGTCGAGCAGGCCACCTGTTACCAGTACTTCAAGGAGGCGCTGATCGTCTGGGCGTACCAGAACGCCTCGCCCTGGTTCCGCGAGCACGACGTGCGCATGAACTGCGTGGCGCCCGGCCCGGTGTTCACGCCGATTCTCGGCGACTTCGTGCAGATGCTCAGCGACGAGCGCCTGGAACGCGACGGCCGCTACATGAAGCGCCCGGCCCTGGCCGACGAAGTGGCCGCGGTGGTGCTGTTCCTCTGCTCGGATGCGGCGCGTTGGGTATGCGGCGCCAACATCCCGGTCGATGGCGGGCTGGCCGCCAGCTACGTGTGAGTCGCGCCCAGGCGGCGCAGCGATCTATGAAAACAACAAGAAGGATCATCACCATGCACGCATCACGTCTCCCGGTTCTGACCCTCGGCCTGGCGGCCCTGGCAGGCACCGCCCAGGCCTACGACCTGCCCACGGTCAACCTCGGCTCCACCAGTTTCTACGACGGCGCGCCCCTGCCTGGCGGGCCCGGCAACTACCTGGTCGAGTACCTGGTGTACGGCAAGGCTTCGCGCTTCAACGACGAGCACGGCGACAAGCTGCCGCTGCCCAGGCAGGAGATCGAGACCTTTGCGCCGGTCACCCAGTACATTCACCTGGGCCAGCCGATGTCAGGCGGCTGGATGCCCGGCGCCACGGTGATCGTGCCCTGGCTGGCCCATGCCGAGGTGGACGACGGCCTCGACAACGCCGTGCTCAGTTCACGCGAAGGCGTGGGCGACATGGTGCTGGGGGCGTTCCTGCAATCGCCGCTGACCACCCGCGCCGACGGCTCGCCGTTGTTCGCCCAGCGCATCGAGGCCGAGGCGATCCTGCCCACCGGCGCCTACGACCGCGACAAGTCGGTCAACCCGGGCAGCAACTTCTGGTCGTTCAACCCCTACTACGCGGCCACCTACTGGTTCACGCCGCAGTGGTCGGTCAGCGGGCGCTTCTGGTACCTGTGGAATGCCAAGAACCGCGACCCGTCGACGGCGTTCGGCGATGTGTCCAGCACCCAGGCGGGCCAGGCACTGCATGCCAACCTGGCCACCCAATACGCGCTCAACGACAAACTGAGCGTCGGCCTGGCCGGTTACTGGCTCAAGCAGATCAGCGATACCGAGGTCGATGGCCGCGACGTCAGCGGCCGCCGCGAGCAGGTCTGGGCCATCGGCCCCGGCTTCACCTATGCGTTCTCCAGGGAGAACATCCTCACCGCCAACAGCTACTTCGAGCAGGGCGCCGAGAACCGCACGGAGGGCAACAAGTTGGTGCTCAGCTTCGTGCACAAACTGTTTTAGCGGCCCCCGGCGCGATACTCGTCACGGCGCCTTGGCGACGGGCACAGGCTGCGCGGCCTGCGCTTCGACGGCAGCTTCCGGACGGCGCGCATAGCGCTGGGCGAGCACCGCGCAGACCATCAGCTGGATCTGGTGGAAGATCATCATCGGCAGGATCATCAGGCCGATGCTGCTGCCGGCGAACAGCACCTGGGCCATCGGCACGCCGGTGGCCAGGCTCTTTTTCGAGCCGCAGAACAGGATGGTGATGCGGTCTTCCTGGTTGAACCCGCACACCTTGCCGAGCAGCGCGGTGATGCCCAGCGCCAGGGCCAGCAACAGGCAGCAGGAGAAGATCAGCAGGCCGAGCGTGGTCCATGACACCTGATTCCACAAGCCCTCTACCACCGCCGCGCTGAACGCGGTGTAGACCACCAAGAGGATCGAACTCTGGTCGACGTACTTGAGCCAGTTCTTGTTGCGGCCGACCCAGGCGCCGATCCAGCGCCGGGCGATCTGGCCGAGAATGAACGGCACCAGCAGTTGCAGGGTGATCTTGCCGATGGCATCGAGCAGCGAGCCGCCGCTGCCGTGCACGTCCATCAGCAGCGCCACCAGCAGCGGGGTGAGGAAGATGCCGAACAGGCTGGACGCCGCCGCGCTGCAGATCGCGGCGGGGATGTTGCCGCGCGCCAGCGAGGTGAAAGCGATGGCCGACTGCACCGTGGCCGGCAGGGCGCACAGGTAGAGCATGCCCAGGTACAGCTCGGTGCCGATCAACGGCGACAAGAGCGGCTTGAGAGCCAGCCCCAGCAGCGGAAAGAGGATGAAGGTGCAGCTGAACACCAGCAGATGCAGGCGCCAGTGGCCGGCGCCGGCGAGGATCGCCTCGCGGGACAGCTTGGCGCCGTGCAGGAAGAACAACAGGGCGATGGCCAGGTTGGTGATCCAGCCGAACGCCACGGCTGCCTGGCCGCTGACGGGCAGAAAGGTGGCGGTGAGCACGACGGCGATCAGCGTCAGGGTGAAGTTGTCGGGCAGTAAACGGGAACGGGCCATGGGCAGGACTCCGGGCAGGCGATGGCAGACAGTTGCCACAGAAAGGCGGCCACTCTACCCTGAGCGGCAATTGCCGACTAACGCCATAAAGCCAGATCATGTCGCTTAACGGACAAACCTTTGCCGAGCGCAGCATTCCCCAGCTGGCACGCCTGCCCCGGCCGCTCTATGCACGCAACGAATCGCTGCCACACCAGACCGGTACGCCGCGCCACAGCCATGCCTGGGTGCAACTGACCTATGCGATCCAGGGGGTGCTGCACGTGCACACCGCGGCCGGCAGCTTCGTCGCCCCCCCGCAACGGGCGATCTGGATTCCCGCCGGCCTGGAGCACGAGGTACTGAGTTCGCCGAACACCGAGATGCGCAGCCTCTACCTGCAGGACCACCCCCCCGAGAACGGAGCGCAGAGCTGCCGGGTGCTGGGCGTGGATGCCCTGACCCGCGAGTTGATTCGCAGCTTCTGCGAACTGCCGGTGGAGTACGACGAAAGCGGGCCGGACGGTCGTCTCGCCCAAGTGCTGCTCGACCGCCTGCGGATGGCGCCGGAAGTGCGCCTGTCGCTACCGCTGCCAAGCGACGCACGCCTGAAAGAACTGTGCAGCCGGCTGCAGAAGAAACCGGACGACGACCGTACCCTGGCCGCCTGGGGCGAAGGCCTCGGCGTGTCGGAAAAGACCCTCAGCCGCCTGTTCCTGCGCGATACCGGCCTGACCTTTCGCGCCTGGCGGCAACGCCTGCGCCTGCTCGGCGCGCTGACGCCGCTGGAGCGCGGCGAACGGGTCACCGACGTCGCCCTGCTCTGTGGCTACGACTCCACCTCGGCCTTTATCGCCGCGTTTCGCCAGCAGTTCGGCGCCACGCCGGGCGAGTTCTTCAGCAGCTGAATCAGTTGCAGCGGCGCACCTGCAGGCCCGAGTAACCGTGCTCGCCCAGCTCGCCCGCGAGCACCAGTTGCCCGCCTGCTGCCAGCTCGCGGGCACGCCAGAACAGAAAGTAATCGGTGGCGAAGAAGCCGTCGCAGCGCGCCATCACCTCGGCCATTACCCGTGCCAAGGGTTGCGGCTCGGCGCGAGCGTGACGCAGCAGCGCCGCGTCGATGGCCTGGTAATCCTCGGCGCTGAATGCACCCGCCTGCCAGCGATGAATCAGCTCGCCATCGGCAACCGCGGCACGCCACTGCGCTGCCAGCACAGCGAGGCGTTCGGGCCCGACCGGCTGCGGGTTGGCCAGTTCCAGCAATGCCCGAGGGGCATGCATGGCTACCGCCTTGCGGCTCTGCACCCAGCTGTTGCCGGTGCCGCAAGCCACCTCGATCAGGGCCACGCCGCTGCCCTCGAGGGCATGGGCGACCCGTGCCAGCAGCAGTTGCTCGCTGGCGCTGTCGCCATGCCAGACGGTTACCGGCCGCGCCTGGCGGGCCAGATCGGCGAGCCACCGCGCATCGGCGGGCAGGCCCACCTCAAAATCCGGTACCGGCGTCACGCCCGCCGGCCATACCGCACGCCAGAACGCCGCGCGGGCCGCACAGGGCGGCGCGTCGACATCGCCCAGCGGGCCGACGGCCAGGTCGTCGCGCAGCACACGAAGGCCGGCCTCGGCGGCCTCCTGGCCGATCACATGAGTGACGCCGGCGACGGCATTGTCACCACAGACCAGATGCCACATAAGTCCTCCTCATCGAGCGTTACGGGGTGAGTTTCACCGCCAGCGGCGGTTTCTCGCCTTGCTGCCAGGTGCCGGTCAGACTGCCATCGGCCTGGCGTTTGAGCATGAAGTGGGCCGGTGGTTCGCCGCCTTCCAGAAGGGTGAGTGAATCCTGCTGAAGTTCGCCGCCCAGCCGGATCAGGCTGGCGTGTTTGTCGTAGAAGTAGCCGGCCGACAGGCTGTGATCGGCATATTGCTGCTCGATCACCAGGGTGACCGGGTAGCGCCCGAGGGTGCCGCGGTACACGCCTTGCAACATGCTATTGGCGGGCAAGATGCAGTCGCTGCGCTTTTCCAGCAGCAGGCAGCGGCCGTAGGGGCTCAGATCGTCACTCAGGGATGGGTAGCTGAAGCTGCTGGTAAATTCGCCCAGGTCGTCCAGTGCGCGCAGGGCATCGCTGGCGCAGCTCTCGCCGACCAGCGTCAGGCCGTCGCTGCCCAGCTGCAGACGGTCGTAGTCCAGGCCCGCATCGCGCCGCGTGCTGAGGCATTCGGTGTACATGGCGCGCTGATCTTCCACCTGCTGGTCGTCATCGCTCAGCTTACCGGCGTTCGCCGGTGTGCTTGGTGGCAGGGCCTTGAGAACGTCTTCCAGGCGCTTGACCCGCTGCGCCTGCAGCTCGCCCTGCAGACGCTGCCGGCTATCGGCGCTGAGCAGCTGTGGCAAGCCGATGGGCCGGCCGCTCGCCAGGTCGAAGTTGTAGGTGCGCGTGCCCTGGCTGGTGTAGGCGCCGGTGTATTCGCCGTCGATGGCCAGAGACAGGAATCCCGGGCCTTGGCCGAGAATTCGGTAATCGAGGTTGGTCACGCCGATGGTCTGGCCGTTCTGGGGCTGCACCTTCTCGAACGGTGATTTGGCGAAGCGCCCCGGCAGCGCCTCCAGTTCGCGCACATGCAGGAAGGTGTTGATCCGAGCGGTGGCCGGGCTGTCGCCGACCAGCAGCGGGAAGCGGTAGGTTTCCCAATCGCTGCGCTTGTCGGTGAGATCGTCGAGACGCACATCGGCCAGCGCCGGCAGGGCGATGGCAAGCAGGGGCAAGAGCAGCAGGCGCACGAAAAACGTCCTTATTCCGGTCACGGGAGGCCGGCAGTATCCGCCACGCCCAGCATGAACTCCAGGCGCCGGATCAGAACAGCTTGCCGGGGTTCATCAGCCCGCTCGGATCGAGCGCGCTCTTGAAGCTACGCATCAGCTCCAGCTCCAGCGGGTCCTTGTAGCGCCGCGCCGCCTCGCGCTTGGCCTGGCCGAGACCGTGCTCGGCGCTGATGCTGCCGGCGAAGGCCGCGGTCACGTCGTAGATCAGGTGCATGATCGCCTCGGCCTGGGCCTTGAACGGGGCATCCTCGCTGCCTACCGGCTTGCTGATGTTGTAGTGCAGGTTGCCATCGCCAACGTGGCCATAGCAGACGATGCGCACGCCGGGAAATGCCTGCTGCAAGCGCTCGTCCGCCTGGGCGATAAAGGCGGCAATGGAGCTGACCGGCACGCTGATGTCGTGCTTGAGACTCGGCCCTTCATGGTTCTGCGCTTCGGAAATGCCCTCACGCAACTTCCACAACGCCGCGACCTGCGCCTCGCTGCCCGCCACCACGGCGTCCAGCGCCTCGCCCTGCTCGAAGGCGGCACCGAGGCCGGTTTCCAGCATGCCGTTGAGCGGCGCCCCGGGCAGCGTGTCACTGAGCTCGATCAACACGTACCAGGGATGCTCCTCGGCGAAGGGATCGCTGCAACCCGGCACGTGACGCAGCACGAACGCCACGCTCTGCCGCGACATCAGCTCGAACCCGGTCAGCCGATCGCCGCACAGCGCGCGCATACGGCCGATCAGCTCCACCGCCGCCTGCGGGCTGGGCAGCGCGACCCAGGCCGTGGTGCGGCTGCGCACCGCCGGGTAGAGCTTGAGCACCGCCGCGGTGATGACGCCCAGGGTGCCTTCGCTGCCGATGAACAGCTGCTTGAGGTCATAGCCGGTGTTGTCCTTGCGCAGGCCGCGCAAGCCATTCCAGAGGCGCCCATCGGGCAGCACCACTTCAACGCCCAGGGTCAGGTCGCGCATGTTGCCATAGCGCAGCACGGCGGTGCCGCCGGCGTTGGTCGCCAGGTTGCCGCCGATGGTGCAACTGCCTTCGGCGCCCAGCGACAGGGGAAACTGGCGGCCCACCGCAGCGGCGGCTTCCTGCACCTGCTGGAGCACCACGCCGGCCTCGACGGTGATGGTTTCGTTGCCCGCATCGACGTCACGAATCCGGGTCAGGCGGGTCAGCGACAGCACCACCTGGTGCCCCGAGTCGTCGGGGATCGATCCGCCACACAGGCCGGTGTTGCCGCCCTGAGGCACCAGCGCCACGCCGGCCTGCTGGCAGGCGCGAACCACTGCAGCGACTTCCCCGGCGGAGGCCGGCCGCACCACCAGCGCGGCGCGGCCGCGGTAGGCGTTACGCCAGTCGCTGAGGTAGGCCTGCATGGCGGCCTGGTCATCGATCAGGCCGGCCGGGCCGACGATCTCGCCCAGGGTCCTTAGCAGTTCGGCTGGCAGGTGGCTCATGCAAGGGTACTCCGCAGGAATGGTCAGAATGGCCGCTGACTCGACAATGCGAACTCGACAGCCGGGGAGAGAGACCGCTTTACGCAGGCCTCGGCAGATGAACTCAGCGCTGGAGGCAATACATGGCAAGACTTATCGAGCCGCCAGAGAAAGTTCCGCCGAGCAAGTTACTGGTACCAATCAATCATAAGTCATCGTATAACGAAATTTAAATCGGCAATAACCCGCCCATTAACGGATTACCAATAGGCAAGAATCCGCCTACTTAAAGATCAATATCTAAATTCATATAGCAAGAAAGATAATGAAACATTTAATAAACCAGCTATTAATCAGCAATTTATGCAAATGAAACATTATGAATCGGCTTGTCGAAAGATGCTTTGTTGACAGGCTGGACAGCACAGACAATCATCCTCTCGTCGTCATATGACAACGTACGACGCTAACTAATAATAATCATAGGATCCGCTCTCGCCATGAGTCCCCACAGCAGTCCAGACCGGTACTAACGCCGCCTCGCCATCCCCAATCGCCATATGACTTACCTGCCGATCAATTATCGGGCGGGTTGGGCTTCCTATTAAGTGCGCGCTGGAAACAAGCCATCGAGTTGTTCAGGCGTGGCGTTATCGGAGAACTTCCAATGAATAAAATTCTGTCCGCGACCTTACTGTCCGCAGCCTTGCTGACCACTTCCGCCACCAGCTTCGCCCAGGAGCCGAACTGGCCGACCCGTGCGGTGCAGGTGGTGGTGCCGGCCAACGCCGGCGGCGACACCGACTTCAATGCCCGCATGATGGCCAAGTACTTCACCCAGATCACCGGCAAGCCGATGGTGATCACCAATATGGGCGGCGGTGGCGGTACCGTAGCGGCGTCCCACGTCAAGGAATCGGCTGCCGATGGCCACACCATCCTGTTCACCCATACCGGCCAGTTGATCGTCAACGAAGTCGCCGGCCTCAGCGAGGACAGCTATGACGCCTTCGACATCTCCTGCATCGCCGGCGTCGACAAGGCGTCGATCTTCGTGGCCTCCAAGCAGTCGGGCATCGACAGCGTCGAGAAGCTGATCGCCCAGGCCAAGGAGAAACCCAAGAGCGTCACCTACGGCACCGAGATGGGCAACTTCTCCCACCTGCAGGGCCTGATGTTCGAGAAGCGCACCGGTACCGAGCTGCGCTACATCGACACCGGCACCGTGGCCGAGCGCATCGTCGCGCTGCTGGGCGGGCGCATCGACATGGGCGCGATCAGCTACGGCGCGCTGCAGGACTATATCCAGAGCGGCGCGATGAACGCCCTGGCGCAGCCCAACGAGGAGCGCAACCCGCTGGTCGGCGACATCCCCACCTTCCGCGAGAAGAACGTCGACCTGATCGTCGAGAAGCCCTATGTGGTGGCCTTTCCCAAGGGCACCGACGCCGCCATCGTGGCCAAGATGGCCGAAGTGATGCAGCAGATCACCGAGGTGCCCAGCTACGCCGAGGAACTGGCCAAGACCTACAAGCAGCCGGTGGCCTACTACGGCACGGACGACGCCATCGCCATGCTCAAGGAGCACCGCGAGGAGTTCATGCAGTTCAAGGACGCCCTGCGGCAATCGAACTGACCCCGGCAGCCGCAAGCCCACGCTTGCGGCTTTTTCATTCCCCGATCCATAGGAGTTCGCTGTGGATGCTTTCAAGCGAAAAGAGCTGATCACCGGCGGCTTCATGCTGGCCGCCGGCATCGCTTACCTGCTGGCCACCATGAGCCTGCCGCGCAAGTCGTTCATCGACGCCGCGTTCGTGCCCTATGTGCTGGCGGTCTTCATGTGCGGGCTGGGCGTGCTGCAGCTGGTGTTCGGCTTTCGCAACGCGCCGGCCGCAGATAGCCCGGCCAACGACAAGAAGGACGAGGTCTCCGAATACGGCACGGTGATCAAGACCCTGGCGCTGATCGCCGCCTACATCGCCACCCTGGAGCCCATCGGCTTTCCCATCGTCACGGCGATCTACCTGTACCTGCAGTTCATCGTGCTGACGCCCCACGGCCAGAAGATCGGCCACCTGACCTACGCGATCACGGCGATCATCTCGGCCATCGTCATCTACCTCATCTTCCGCCAGGGCTTCGATCTGATGCTGCCCTCCGGCGTGCTGAACATCTAGGAGGCGCGCGATGCTCGACCTGATGACACACGGCTTCGCCGCCGTCTTTTCGCTGCAGATCTTCATCCTCATCACCATCGGTGTGGTGGTCGGCATCATCTTCGGCGCCGTGCCGGGCCTGTCGGCGACCATGGCCGTGGCGCTGTGCCTGCCGCTGACCTTCACCATGGGCCCGGCCGCCGGCCTGTCGCTGCTGGTGGCGCTCTACGTGGGGGCGATTTCCGGCAGCCTGATCCCGTCGATCCTGCTGAAGATTCCCGGTACGCCCTCCTCGATCGCCACGGTGTTCGATGGCGGGCCGATGATGGAAAAGGGCGAAGGCTTCAAGGCCCTCGGCATCGGTATCGTGTTCTCGTTCCTGGGCACCTTCTTCGGGATCGGCGCGCTGATGTTCATCGCCCCGATGCTGGCCAAGGTGGCGCTCAGTTTCGGCCCCCACGAATACTTCGCCATCGCCATCTTCTCGCTGACCCTGATCGCCACGCTGTCCACCGGTTCGCTGACCAAGGGCGTGTTCTCCGGCGCCCTGGGCTTCGCCTTCTCCACCGTCGGCATCGCCCCGGTGGATGCGATCCGCCGCTTCACCTTCGACCAGTCGAACCTCAATGGCGGCTTCGCCATGCTGGCGGTGATGATCGGCATGTTCGCCGTGGCCGAGGTGATCCGCCTGGCCGAGACCGGGCGCCACGCCGGCATGACCAAGGTCAAACCGCTGGACATGTCCAAGGTGCGCGGCTTCGGCTTCTCGCTGAAGGAATTCGTCGGCCAGCTGCGCAACGCCTTCCGCTCGGCGATGATCGGCCTGGGCATCGGCGTGCTGCCGGGCGTGGGGTCGGGCACCTCGAACATCATCTCCTACATCGTGGCGAAGAAGCGCGCCAAGGACCCGGACTCCTACGGCAAGGGCAACCCTGGCGGCGTCGTGGCCAGCGAAACCTGCAACAGCGCGGCCATCGGTGGCGCCATGGTGCCGCTGCTGACCCTCGGCATTCCGGGCGACACGGTGACCGCCATGCTGCTCGGCGGCTTCCTGATCCACGGCATCCAGCCCGGCCCGCTGCTGTTCATCACCCAGGGGCCGCTGGTGTACACCATCTTCGCCGCACTGATCCTGGCTACGGTGATCATGCTGGTGCTTGAGTTCTACGGCCTGCGCATCTTCATCAAGCTGCTGTCGGTGCCCAAGCACATCCTGCTGCCGATCATCCTGGTGCTCTGCGTGGTCGGTGCCTTCGGCCTCAACAGCCGCCTGTTCGATGCCTGGAGCATCCTGCTGTTCGGCATCCTCGGCTACGGCTTCATCAAGGCCGGCATGCCGGCGCCGCCGTTCATCATCGGTTTCATCCTCGGGCCGATGGCCGAGACCAACCTGCGCCGTGGGCTGATGCTCTCGGACGGCAGCTTCACCGCCTTCCTGACCAGCCCGATCTCGGCGCTGTTCCTCGGCTTGGCGGCGCTGTCGGTGCTCTGGCACGCCTACAGCCTGCTGCGCGCCAGGAAGGACAAGAAACCTGCCGAGGCGTTATCCACAAGCTAAAAAGCTGGGCCTGAAAACCAGACAAGCGCCCTGGGGCGCTTGTCTGGTTTCTGCGAGGTGAAACCTATTCGGGCTTCTTCAGCTTCGGATTGGGAAAGAACTGCACGGCCTTGACCTTGGGGTCGGCCGGCTTCTTCGGCTTCAGGCCGCTGACGTTGACGCGGGTCGGCAGCTCCTTGGCCACCGAATTGCCGCGCTCGTCCAGGGTGTCGGCGTAACCGCACTGCACGCACTCACGGTGCGGCACGCCGTCGACGTTCCACATCTTGATGCTGTCCATCTCGCTGCACGCCGGGCACACGGCCCCGGCGATGAAACGCTTGGGTGTGACTTCAGGGGCGTCGCTCATGCCGCCTCCGCACTCAGGCCCAGATGGCGCAGCAGCGCGTCGATGCTCGGCTCGCGGCCGCGGAAATCGACGAACAGCACCATCGGCGCCTGGGAACCACCGCGGGCCAGGATCGCCTCGCGGAACGCGCGACCGGTCTGCGGGTTGAGCACGCCCTCTTCCTCGAACTTCGAGAAGGCATCGGCGCTCAGTACCTCGGCCCACTTGTAGCTGTAGTAACCGGCCGCGTAACCGCCGGCGAAGATGTGCGCGAAACTGTTGGGGAAGCGGTTGTAGGCCGGCGGACGCAGCACCGAGACCTCGTCGCGAATGCCTTCGAGCACCTCCAGCACGCTGCGACCATCACCGTGAGTGACGTGCAGCTCGAAGTCGAACAGCGAGAACTCCAGCTGGCGCACCATCATCAGGCCGGACTGGAAGTTCTTGGCAGCGAGCATCTTGTCGAGCAGGTCCTGGGGCAACGGCTCGCCGGTCTGGTAATGGCCGGAGATCAGCGCCAGGCCCTCGGGCTCCCAGCACCAGTTCTCCATGAACTGGCTGGGCAGCTCGACGGCGTCCCAGGCCACACCATTGATGCCGGACACGCCGACATGCTCGACGCGGGTCAGCAGGTGATGCAGGCCATGGCCGAATTCGTGGAACAGCGTGGTGACTTCATCATGGGTCAGCAGCGCCGGCTTGCCGGCCGAAGCCGGAGTGAAGTTGCACACCAGGTTGGCCACCGGGCTGACCAGCTCGCCACTCAACGCACGGCGCTTGTCGCGGGCGCCGTCCATCCAGGCACCGCCACGCTTGTTGGCGCGGGCGTAGAGGTCGAAGAAGAAGCGGCCGACGTGCTGGCCATTCTCCTCGATCTCGAACAGGCGCACGTCCGGGTGCCAGGTGTCGAAGTCACGCAGCTCCTTGATCTGGATGCCGTAGAGCTTCTCGACGATGGCGAACAGGCCGCTCAGCACCTTGTCGATCGGGAAGTAGGCGCGCAGGATTTCCTGGGAAATGCTGTAGCGCTGCTCGCGCAGCTTCTCGCTGTAGTAGCCCACGTCCCAGCTCTGCAGGTCGTTGCAGCCCTGCTCGGCGGCGAAGGCGCGCAGTTCGGTCAGGTCCTGCTCGGCGAACGGCTTGCTGCGCACCGCCAGGTCACGCAGGAAGCTCAGCACCTGCTCGCTGGACTCGGCCATCTTGCTGGCCAGGCTCAGTTCGGCGTAGTTGCCGAAGCCCAGCAGGCGCGCCAGCTCCTGGCGCAGCTCGAGAATCTCGGCCATCACCGGGCCGTTGTCGTTCTGCCCGGCGTTCGGGCCCTGGTCCGAGGCGCGGGTGCAATAGGCGGCGTACAGCTCTTCGCGCAGGGCGCGGTTGTCAGCGTAGGTCATCACCGCGTAGTAGCTGGGGAATTCCAGGGTGATCAGCCAGCCCGAGAGGTTCTTAGCTTCGGCGGCCTGCTGCATCTGCGCCTTGGCCGACTCGGTGATGCCGGCCAGCAGGCTTTCGTCCTCGATGTGCTTGGTCCAGGCCTGGGTGGCGTCCAGCAGCTGATTGGAGAAGCGGCTGCCCAGCTCGGACAGGCGCATCTGGATCTCGCCATAACGCTTCTGCTGCTCGGGCGGCAGGTCGATACCGGACAGGCGAAAATCACGCAGGGCCTGTTCGAGAATGGTCTTTTGCGCGACATCGAAATTGGCCGCTTCGGGGCTGGCGGCCAGCGCCTCGTAGGCCTGGAACAGCGCGCGGTTCTGGCCCATTTCCGTCCAGTATTCCGACAGTTTCGGCAGGCAGGCTTCATAGGCAGCGCGCAGCTCGGGGTTGTTGCGCACGGCATTGAGGTGGCTGACCGGGCTCCAGGCGCGGCCCAGCTTGGCGCCCTGCTCGTCGAGCGCATCGATCAGGCTTTCCCAGCGCGGTGCCTCGCCCTGGCTGGCCAGCACCTTGGCGACCACGCTGCGGCTCTCGGCGAGAATGGCATCCACCGCCGGCTCTACATGCTCGGGCAGAATGGTCGAATACGGCGGCAGGTCGAAATCTTGCAGCAGGGGATTGTTCGCACTCACGTCGGGTACCTGTGGTGGAATGAATAAGATGTCCGATTGAACAGATATGGCGGTCATCTTAATTACAATCAACCCCCGACGCAGCTTAAGAGGTTCTATCGTGACGATTCGTACTTATCAGGGCACCAAGCCGACGCTCGGTGATCGGGTGTTCGTCGACAGCTCGGCGGTGGTGATCGGCGACGTGCAGATCGGCGAGGACAGTTCGGTGTGGCCGCTGACCGTGATCCGCGGCGACATGCACCGCATCCGCATCGGCAAGCGCACCAGCGTGCAGGACGGCAGCGTGCTGCACATCACCCACGCCGGGCCGTTCAACCCGGACGGCTTCCCGCTGATCATCGGCGACGAAGTGACCATCGGCCACAAGGTGATGCTGCACGGCTGCACCCTCGGCAGCCGCATCCTGGTCGGCATGGGCAGCACGGTGATGGACGGTGCGGTGGTCGAGGACGACGTGATCATCGGCGCCGGCAGCCTGGTGCCACCGGGCAAGGTGCTGGAGGGCGGTTTCCTGTACGTCGGCAGCCCGGTGAAACAGGCAAGGCCGCTGACCGACAAGGAACGCAATTTCTTCAGTTACACCGCCGGCAACTACGTGAATCTCAAGGATCAGCATATCGCCGAGGGTTACGACCGCTAGTTGCCATCCGCCAGTTGGACGTGCAGGCGCGAGCAGAAAGGAGTAACCTTCATTTGACGTTTATTTTTATTCAAATGAAGGAGGCAGCATGACCGTTACCGCAATGCGTCAGGCCAAAGAGGGCAAGGACGACCACTCGCCCGTGGTCGCTGCTTTCTGGGATTTCAGCGCCGGCCGGGAGAAACTCAGCGAAGCCGAGCGTCTGCAGCAGATCCGTGACGGCTTCGCCGCCGATCTGGTACAGGCCGTGAAGGCGACCTTCACCCTGCCCGAGCGCAGCCTGGAAATTCTCCTCAACGCCTCGATCTCGACCCTCGAGCGCCGCCGCCGCGAGCGCAAGGTGCTCGACCCGGTGGCCTCGGAGCGCCTGGACCGCATCGCCATGGTCTGCCAGCTGGCTGAAGACGTGTTCGAAAGCCGCCAGGCCGCCGCCGAGTGGATGTCGCGCAGCAATCGCTCCCTTGGCGGGCAGGCGCCGATCATGCTCTGCGAGACCGAAATCGGCGCCAAGCAGGTACGCCGGGTGCTCAACGCCCTCGACTGGGGTGGCGCGGCCTGATGCGCGCCTGGCGCGTGGCCAAGACCAAGCGAGCCACCGACCTGTCCGGGCGTGGCGCCGCCATCGAGGGCGGGCGCTGGAACGAGCAGGACATCGCCGCCGTGTACATGGGCCTGAGCCCCGGCATCTGCTGCCTGGAAACCTTCGTGCACGCCGAAGGCCCGCCGGCGATGCCGATGAAGATCACCTGTTTCGAGCTGCCGGACGACCTCGACCTCTACTGGGAGCCTACTGCCCGCGAACTGCCAGAGGGCTGGAACGCCCTGCCGGTGGATCGCCCAAGCATGGCGTTCGGCAGCGCCTGGCTACGCGCGGTCAGCCACCTCGGCCTGATCGTGCCGTCGGCGGTGCTGCCGCTGGAGCGCAACCTGGTGGTCAACCCGTTGCACCCCGCCGTCAGCCGTATCCGCGTCGTCGACACCTACGATTTCACCTACGACCCCCGCATGTTCAAAGCGTGATCAATCAGGAAACCCCGTGAATATTCGCCCCATCAACGAAACCGATTTCGATCAGGTCTGGCCTATCATCCGCGATATCGTCCAGGGCCAGGAAACCTACGCCTATGACCCGGCCATGGACCGCGAGACGGCCTGGAAAACCTGGGTCGAGCTGCCCCGCGCCACCTTCGTGGCCGAAGAAGACGGGCAGATCCTCGGCACCTATTACATCAAGGCCAACGCCGCAGGGCCGGGCGACCACGTGTGCAACTGCGGCTACATGACCTCGCCGGCCGCCCGCGGCAAGGGCGTGGCAGGCGCGCTGTGCCAGCACTCGCTGCAGGTCGCCCGTGAGCTGGGCTTTCAGGCCATGCAGTTCAACTCCGTGGTGGCCAGCAACACGGTCGCCGTGGCCCTCTGGCAGAAGCACGGCTTCACCATCGTCGGCACCCTGCCCAAAGCCTACCGCCACCGCACCCGGGGCCTGGTGGATTGCCATGTGATGTATCGCTGGCTGAATGACGATCATCTTTAGCCGACACACTGCCTGCGATGGCCGCAATTTGGCGTAAGCGGACATCGGTAGCTGCTGCTTTTGTGGGAGGGGCTTTAGCCCCGATTGTGCCTGCCTGGGTGTAAAGAACTCGAGGCTAAAGCCTCTCCCACGAATCGTGGATGTCTGCTTTTGCCTTGCTGCAGTCGATAAACCAGTAGCTCCTGAGCAGGCTACGACCTGAAACGCGCCAGCGAAAACGCCGACAGGTCGGCCGCGCCGGGCTCGTTGCAGTGATGCATGGCCAACGCCTCGCCGATACCGGCGGAATGCTTGAAACCATGCCCCGAGCAGGCCGACACCAGGGTCACGTTGGCCATCTGCGGGTGGGCGTCGACGATGAAGTTGAAGTCCGGGGTGATGGTGTAGGTGCACACCTTGGCCTTCAGCACCCGTCGGGAAACGCCCAGCAGCCGGCCAGCCACGTGGGTGTCGTACAAGGCATCGATATCCGCCTGGCTGACGCTGCGATCCACGGTATCCGGGTCGCAGCCCTCGAGGTATTGTTCGGTGGCGATCTTGATCACGTTCTCACCCGGCAACGGCGGGAAGCCGTAGCAGCTGTCGGTATCGGCCGCGCCGTGCAGCAGGATGTACACCGGCGAGTCGGCGGCAAAGCGTTCGGGCTCGTCGAGTTCGAACCACACCAGCTGCTGGCGACAGACCTTGAGCAGGCCTTCGACCGACGCACCGAGCAGCTTGCCCGTCCACATGCCGGCACAGACGATGGCCTTGTCCGCCGTCAGCGTGCCCGCGCTGGTTTCCACGCGAACGCCTTCAGCGTCTGACTCGATGGCCTCGACCGGCGTATTGGTGTGCAAGACCGCGCCCAATGCCTCGGCCAGCCTCAGCTGTACCTCGATGGCCCGCTCGGGGTGCACGTAACCGGCGCCCGGCTCGTAATAGCCGGTGGCCTGGTCGCCAAAGCCGCCGAATTGCGGGAAGCGCTCACGAATACCGGCGGCGTCCAGCAGGCTGTGCTCGATACCGAAGTGCGCCGCCAGCGCCGCCGTCTCGCCGCCGAAGTCCGCCGTGCCGTGGCCGCGGGTCGGCTCGTGGCTGCTGCTCAGCATCAACATGCCGCAGGCTTCGAACAGCGCCTCGCCGCTCTGCGCCTCCAGATCACGCCAGATGCGCTGGGAATTCAGCGCCAGCGGCACGTAGGCCGCGCCCTCGCCTACCGCCTGGCGGGTGATGCGCGTGTCACCGTGGCTGGAGCCCTGGTCATGGGGCGGCGCGTAACGGTCCACGCCGGCCACGCGCACACCACGCCTGGCCAACTGATAAAGGGTGGCGGCGCCCATGGCGCCCAGGCCGATCACGATCACGTCGTAGTGCATGGGGTTCTCTACTGCTCGAAGGGCTGGGTTTCGTCGCGAAAGGCCTCGAGGAAGGCGACCATCCGCCCATGCCGCTGCTGCGCCAAACGCGCGCCAGCCGCAGTCTGAAAGCCGGAGGCCAGGCCCAGCAGTTTGGTATGGAAATGATCCAGGGCAAAGCGCTGGTCATCCAGCGGGCGATGCCGGGCATCGATATCCTCGGCATCGTAGAGCGCGCTACCCAGTCGCCCGGACACATGGAAGCAACGCGCCACGCCGATCAGGCCAATGGCATCGAGGCGATCGGCGTCCTGCAGGATGCGCGCTTCCAGGCTGGTCGGCGTGATGGCGGCGGAAAAACTGTGCGCCTCGATGGCATGGCACACGGCGGCGACGCGCTCGCTCGGCCAATCAAGTTCAGCGAGCAATTCACCGGCACGCGCAGCGGACAGCCGTGAAGCCCTGGAGCGCAGGGGCGAATTCTTTTCCACCGCCACGCAGTCGTGCAGCAGCACGGCCGCCAGCAACAGTTCGAGCCCGCCGCCCTCTTCGCGCTGCAGCTGCCGAGCGTTGGCCCATACCCGCCGCAGGTGCGACAGATCATGGGCGCCGTCGTCGCTCGACGGTGCGCAACGCGAGAGCAGCTGACCGGCCAGCTCGGCATAGGGGGCAAAGCAGTCCAGATTCATCGACAGGGCGCCAGGTGCGAAAGGCGCACCTTAGGGCCAGGCGCCAGCGCTCGCAAGCGGCGCGATGAGGCATGGCGCCTTGCCATTACTGGACAAGCTCATAGGGCTTGCGCCACCTTTGGCAGCTTCGCCGAGCAGCCTGGCGGCACGCCACAGCCGTCTCGGCCCATCGATTTTCGACAGACCCGCCTATTTGAGCGCACATTCCAAACGGCGTCTCAGCAGATAACCGTGTTCCCGGTTATCTTTGGCACAGGATGGCTTCGCAGGGATACGCACATGGCAATCACACAACAGTCGCGCATGGCCAAGGTCAACAGCCCGCTCGGCGACAACGTGCTGGTCATGGAACGCCTGGCCGGCAACGAATCCCTGGGCCGCCTGTTTCACTACGAGCTGAGCCTGGCCTCGGAAAATTCCTCGCTGAAACTCAATGCCCTGCTTGGCAAGCCCATGGGCCTGGCGGTGCAACTGGCCGACGGCAGCGACCGCTACTTCCACGGCATCGTCGCGCGCTGCAGCCAGACCGCTCACCGAGGCCAGTTCGCCAGCTACCAGGTCACCCTCAAGCCCTGGCTGTGGTTGCTGTCGCGCACTTCCGACTGCCGCATCTTCCAGAGCAAGACGGTGCCGGACATCGTCAAGCAGGTGTTCCGCGACCTGGGCTTCTCCGATTTCGAGGATGCCCTGACCCGCTCCTACCGCGAGTGGGACTACTGCGTGCAGTACCGCGAAACCAGCTTCGATTTCGTCAGCCGGCTGATGGAGCAGGAAGGTATCTACTATTACTTCCGCCATGAGCAGGAGCGCCACGTGCTGGTGCTCTGCGACGCCTACGGCGCCCACAGCACGGCACCCGGTTACGGGCGCGTGCCCTTCTATCCGCTCGACGACCAGATGCGCGAGCGCGACCACATTCACGACTGGCACCTGGCCCACGAGGTGCAGCCCGGCTCCCTGGCGCTCAACGACTACGACTTCCAGCGCCCCAGCGCACGCCTGGAAGTACGCTCCAGCATCGCCCGCGAGCACAGCAACGCCGACTATCCGCTGTACGACTACCCGGGCGAATACGTGCAGAGCAAGGATGGCGAGCAGTACGCGCGCAATCGCATCGAGGCGATCCAGGCGCAGTACGAGCAGATCCGCCTCAAGGGCAATGCCCGCGGCCTGGGCAGCGGCCACCTGTTCAGCCTTACCGATTACCCGCGCGACGATCAGAACCGCGAGTACCTGATCGTCGACAGCGAATACACCATCACCCAGGACCTCTACGAAAGCGGCCGCGGCAACGAGAGCTTCCAGTTCGACAGCAGCCTGACCTGCATCGATGCCAGCCAGGTGTTCCGCCCGCTGCCGCGGACCGTGCAGCCCATCGTGCAGGGCCCGCAGACCGCCATGGTGGTCGGCCCCAAGGGCGAGGAAATCTGGACCGACCAGTACGGCCGCGTGAAGGTGCACTTCTACTGGGACCGCCACGACCAGTCCAACGAGAACAGCTCCTGCTGGATTCGCGTGTCGCAGAACTGGGCGGGCAAGAACTGGGGCGCGATCCAGATCCCGCGCATCGGCCAGGAGGTGATCGTCAGCTTCCTGGAAGGCGACCCCGACCGCCCGATCATCACCGGCCGCGTCTACAACGCTGAACAGACGGTGCCCTACGACCTGCCCGCCAATGCCACCCAGAGCGGGGTGAAAAGCCGCTCCAGCAAGGGCGGCACGCCGGCCAACTTCAACGAGATCCGCATGGAGGACAAGAAGGGCGAAGAGCAACTGTTCATCCATGCCGAGAAGAACCAGGACATCGAGGTCGAGAACGACGAGACCCACTGGGTCGGCCACGACCGCAGCAAGACCATCGACAACGACGAGACGGTGCACGTCAAACACGACCGCACCGAAACGGTGGACAACAACGAGACCATCACCATCGGCGTCGACCGCAGCGAAAAGGTCGGCAACAACGAGTCCATCACCATCGGCGTGAACCGCACCGAAAACGTCGGCAGCAATGAATCGATCAGCATCGGTGCCAACCGTACCGAGAGCGTGGGCAGCAACGAAACCATCAGCATCGGCGCCAACCGCACCGAAAGCGTGGGCAGCAACGAAACCATCAGCATCGGCGCCAACCGCACCGAAAGCGTGGGTAACAACGAGCGCATCACCATCGGCGCCGACCGCACCGAGCTGGTCACCGCCAACGAGAGCGTGTTCATCGGCGCCAACCAGACCACCGCCGTCGGCGGCAGCGAATCGCGTTACGTGCGCGGCGAACGCAACACCCGTATCGGCAAGGACGACACCCTCAACGTCGGCAAGAACTTCGTGCTCAAGGCCGGCGACTCGATCACCCTGCAGACCGGCGCTGCCAGCATCACCATGAAGAAGGACGGCACCATCGTCATTCGTGGCAAGAACATCAGCGTCGACGGCTCCGGGGCGATCAACGTCAAGGCTGCCAAGAACATCGTGATGAAAGGCCAGAAGATTTTGCAGAACTAGGCCGCGACCAGGAGCACCTCATGACTGTCCAGCACCACACTCCCGCCGCCGCCACTCGCCTGGACGGCGTGGTCATCGGCGTTCTGCTCGATGTGCCGCAGGCCGCAAGCCCGGTGGTGGCCTTCCCCGGCTGCCCGTCGGAGACCGGCATCGCCGCGACCACCACTACGGCACTCAGCCGCGAGGACATCGGCGCCCAGGTGGCGCTGATGTTCGTCGCTGGCGACCCGAGCCTGCCACTGGTGATCGGCCGCATCCAGCGCCTGCCGCAGGCATCGGCCGCCACACCAGCGGCCGTGGCACATGTCGACGGCGAGCGCCTGGAGTTCAGCGCCGAGCGCGAGATCGTGCTGCGCTGCGGCAAGGCCAGCATCACCCTGACCCGTGAGGGCAAGGTGCTGATCAAGGGCGCCTACCTGTCCAGCCGCTCCAGCGGCGTGAACCGCATCAAGGGCGGTTCGGTGCAGATCAACTAAGAAGCCGCCTCATGGAACTGCTCAATGCCACCCGGATGGTGGCCGCCTACAACCAGGGCCTGGACGCCGATGGCCGCGAATACCTGGTGGTCATCGTCAAGGGCACCTTTGACCTGCCGGTGGACGGCAGCGTGGCGCGCCTGCTCGATGAGCAGCAGCCGCTGCTGATGAGCGACACCTTCGCCGGTGATCCGGCACTCTCCGCGCCGCTGCGCGAATTCGATTTTGCACCGTTCAAGCCTTATTGCGATGTGCTGGTCAGCGGCAGCGCCCATGCGCCAGGCGGGCGCCCGGTCAGCCAGCTGACCGTGGGCATCCGTGTCGGCCGGGTCAGCAAGGCATTCAGCGTGTACGGCCCGCGGCACTGGCAGCCCGGCGCCCTGGGTACCAGCGCCAGCGCGCCACAGCCCTTCGTACGCCAGGACATTTCCTACGCCAGCGCCTTCGGCGGCAGCCACCCGGCGCCGGGTAACCCCGCGCAATTGCTGTGCAACCTGCGCAACCCGGCCGGCCAGGGCTGGTACCCGCGCAGCCTGAGCGGCGGCACCGTAGTCGGCATGCCGATGCCCAACACCGAAAAGCTCGGCCAGCCCGTGGATGCGTCCCATGGCGATTTCGAACCCATGGCCCTCGGCCCCCTGGGCAAGCACTGGCAAGCGCGGGTCGGCTTCGCCGGCACTTACGATCAAGCCTGGCAGGACGAGCAGTTTCCCTTCCTGCCCCGGGACTTTGACGAGCGCTACTTCCAGGCGGCCCCGGCCGACCAGCAGACCGACTACCTCAAGGGCGGCGAAGAGGTGTTCCTGCTTGGCCTGCTGCCCACCGAGCGCGCCGGTTTCCGGGTGCCCAGCGTGCCCATGCCGGTGACCTATTTCCTCAGTGCCGGCGGTCATGAAACGGCGCAGGCGGTCATCGACACTCTGGTGGTCGACACCGACGCCAACCGGGTGGAAATCACCTGGCGCACGCGCCGGCCACTCAAGCGCAGCCTGTTCGAGATCGCCCAGGTGCTGGTGGGCGAGAAATCCCGAGCCTGGTGGCGCGCCCGCGAGCTGGGCAAGGACTATTACCCGTCCCTGGCCGCCCTGAGCCGCAGCCGCCTCGCCGAGGATGAATCGTCATGAGCGCCCTCAGCATCCTCTCCAGCGGCATGGTCAGCGCCGTGGGCCTGAGCGCGCCGGCCAGTTGCGCGGCGATCCGCTGCGCCCTCGACAATTTCCAGGAAACCCGTTTCATCGACGCCGGCGGCGAATGGCAGATCGCCGCCAGCGTACCGCTGGAAGAGCCCTGGCGCGGGCGAACCAAGCTGGTGAAGATGGCGGCCCGCGCCATCGCCGAAAGCCTGGCTGGCGTGCCGGGCATCGATTGCACCGCCACCCCGCTGCTGCTCGGCGTCGCCGAACTGGAGCGCCCAGGCCGTTGCGACGGCCTGGACACCAGCCTGCTGCGCGATATCGAGCGCGAGCTGGGCGTGCGCTTTCATGCCGCCTCCACGCTGATCCCGCGGGGCCGGGTCGGCGCCGGCGTGGCGCTGCTCAATGCGCGCCGACTGATCCACGAAGGCGGCCATCGCCATGTGCTGATCGCCGGGGTCGACTCCTTTCTCAACGCTGCCACCCTGTCCGCTTTCGAACAGCGCCAGCGACTGCTGACCAGCCGCCATTCCAATGGCTTCATCCCCGGCGAAGGCGCGGCGGCAGTCGTCGTCGGTGCGCCGGTGCGCCAGGATGCCGAACAGCTGATCTGCTTCGGGCTGGGCTTTGGCGTCGAGAAGGCCACCGTGGAAGCCGAGGACATGCCGCTGCGCGCCGACGGCCTGGTGCAGGCCACCCAGGCGGCGCTCAAGGATGGCAACTGCCCCATGGAACAGATGGACTACCGCCTGACCGACAACTCCGGCGAGCAGTACTACTTCAAGGAAGCCGCCCTGGCACTGAGTCGCACGCTGCGGGTAGTGAAGGAAGAGTTCGATATCTGGCACCCCGCCGACTGCATCGGCGAATGCGCCGCCGCCATCGGCCCGGCCATGTTGGCGGTGGCTCTGGCCGCCTCGCGCAAGGGCTACAGCCCTGGCCCGAACATCCTCTATCAACTGGGCAACGACGCCGGCGAGCGCGCCGTGGCGTTGCTGCGTTATCACCGGGTAGGAGCCGCCTGATGGCCAACGAGGTCTATGCCAACAACCGGGAGATTTCCTGCAAGGCGGCCAGCGGCAAGTCCATCGCCGCCTTTCCCGACGTCTGCTTCACCCCACCGCAGACGCCGCCCATGCCCCTGGGCATCCCGATCCCGTACCCCAACACCGGGCTGTCCAAGGACACCACCAAGGGCACACGCACCATCCGCATCACCCGCAAGGAAGTGATGCTCAAGAACAAGAGCTACTACAAGACCAGCTACGGCGACGAACCCGGCCGCGCCCCGAAGAAAGGCATCATCACGGGCAAGATCAAGGGCAAGGTGTACTTCACCTCCTGGTCGATGGACGTCAAGTTCGAAGGCAAGAACGTGGTGCGCCATATGGATTTGACGACCCATAACCATGGGTCGATGCCGGGCAATACGCCGCCGTGGCTGTATATGGACCAAATGGCTGTAGACACCAGCCAGGGGCAGGTCTGCAAGGATGAAGAAAAGGCTGCCCAAGACAAATGTGCAGATGCTAAACCTCGGCCCAAGCGCAAAACAGCGAAGGGCAATCTGGTGGCCGATGGCCTGGACTGTGATGACGACTGCAAGAAAGCCAAGGCTTGCGTGCTAAAGCCCAAGAAGGATGACAAGGGATTTTGCTGTCACCCGGAAACCACAGGGCACCACCTGATCGAAGTGCATTGTTTCTCGGTCACCGGAAATAGAGGCACCTCGTTGCCCGGCTTCGAGAAATACAGCCAGCATGATGCCCCCTGCGTCTGCGCTTCGCAGTCACGCGCAGATGGCACCCACGGCATTCTGCATGCCGTACAGGGACAGATGGAGGCTGCGCACAACGACGGCCCCGTGCTCAAAAGCTGGCCAGGGGCCGGCGCCAAGAGCAAGTCCAGCGGGCAGCGTGGGCCTGCTGAGGCTAAATGGACCTACAAAAGTGCCAGAGAGGCGGGAACACTCGCCCATCAAATTGCCTTCCCTCACTGCAACGCCCAGTGCATCAGCAATCAGTTGGATGACTATCACAAGGGCTGCGGAATTGATGACAACACGCCGCTGCGTAGTGATCCTGGTTCGGATAAGCGTTCTTCCGGCACCCTGACCGCTGCGCAACAGAACACGGTCGACCAGGCTATCGAAGCTCAGAAAGGCATTACCGCCGCTGGCAACGGCGCGGTATAACCTCAACTATATAAGGACGATCCGATGTCGAATGAATACTCCTTTCTCTCTGGCTGTATGCAGAACCGTAACGTCGGCCGCGTTATAGCCCAGGTCGACATACTCAAGGAAAGCGGCTCAACCGCGTCAAAACTGTTGAAGTGGGACAGATCTCAAAATCGCTGGTTTTCTTTCAACATTGATTGGCACGCGACGCGAATTAGCGCGTTCGAGTCGCCTGAAATCACCGTGTTAGCGACAGGCCCGGATGGAATCGTTTCAGCTAGCACTTTGGCTGGTCCAACCGAAGAAGAAATCGATGCGTCCTTGGATGGGCCTGCTCGGCGCGGCCCCATCCGGGATCTTCAACTCATTGCGGGCGTACCCTACGCAGTAGGAATGGGTCGCCAAGTGTATCGCCGAGAAGGCGTCGATAACTGGACGCGCCAGGACCAAGGCGTGGTTCTGCCTCGGGGCGAAATCCAGCTATGCGGCTTCAACTCCATTGATGGCCTCAGCGAAGACGCCATCTATGCGGTTGGCTTCAACGGCGAAATCTGGCTGCGCAGCCACAACAAGTGGCAGCAGCAGGACAGCCCCACCAATCTCGTATTGCATAAGGTCAAGGTGGTGCGTGAAGACCTTATCTTCGCCTCTGGCCAGATGGGCACTCTGCTGCGCAGTGACGGCAATCACTGGGAGACCATCGAGCATGATGCGATCACTGATGATCTTTGGGGGATGGAGTGGTTCCAAGGCGAACTGTACCTGGCCTGCGACAGCGGACTATTCAAGCTCGACAGCAAGGACCAGCTGGTTGAAGTGGATATGCAGCTTTCACCAAAACCCACCTGTCGGCATCTACACGCCAATGATGGCGTGCTTTGGTCATGCGGACCCAAGCATGTGACCTGGACGGAAGACGGGCAGACATGGAATGACGTGACGCCATGAAGCCCGTACTTCTAGGTGATACGTGATGTCAGTCGCCACCCTCCTCGACCAGCACGCCGAAGAAGCCGCCTTTCTCGCCGGCCTGCGCAGCTACGCCGTCGGCGCGCCGCATTATGACCTGGCCCATCTCGGCGACCTGGACGAGCGGATCGAGGCCCATCTCGATGGCCTGCAGATCGCCGGCCTCAAGGGGCTTCATCTGTTTCTGGAGCAACTCACCCCACACGCTCAGGGCGAGGTGTTCGCTACGGCTGCGTTGGCACTGCGGCTAAGTAACGACAGCGCTCTGCAGACGCTGTATCAGCACCTGCACGCCAACCCCGAGGGCGAGCCGTTTCTTGTCGCCGCACTGGGTTGGCTGGAGTGGCACGAAGTCTCCGCACTGATCGAACGCGACCTGCATGCCAATGACGCCCAGCGCCGACGAATCGCCCTGGCTGCCCTTGCCCTGCACGGCAAGGATCCCGGCCCGGCGCTGCTCTCAGCCCTGGCCCACGGTGATGCCAGCGTACTGGCTGCCGCGGCTCGGCTGGCTGGCACCCTGCGACGCCGCGACCTGCTGCAACCGCTGCGTCAGCACCGCCTGCACGGCGACGATGACGTGCGTTTCTGGAGCAACTGGGCCAGCGCCCAGATGGGTGATCAGGAGACGCTCGGCAATCTGCGCCTGTTCGCCGAGCAGCCGGGTGAACGGCGCCGGCCCGCACTCGAGGTACTGCTCGCCTGGCAACCCCGGGACGCCAGCGTCGCCTGGTTGCGCGGCCTGATGCAGAGCGAGGCGCACCGCCATATGGCGACCCAGGCCATCGGTCTGCTCGGTGATCCGCAGACCGTTCCCTGGCTGATTCGGCAGATGCACGAACTGCCCACAGCCCGTGCCGCGGGTGAAGCCTTCAGCCTGATTACCGGCGCCGACCTCGCGGAACTCGACCTGGAATTAGGCGTCTATCCCGATTACGACGAAGGCCCTACCGATGATCCGTCCGACGCCAACGTCGCCATGGACCCGGACATCGACCTGCCCTGGCCCGATCCGCAGCACGTCGAGCAATGGTGGCAAGGCCAGCAGCAGAGCTTGCAGCCAGGCACCGGCTATTTGCTGGGCCAGCCGTTCAGCGAAAGACAGTGCATGGCCGTGTTGCGCAGCGGTACACAGCGGCAGAGACGTGCAGCGGCCAGTTTGCTCGCGCGCTACCAGCCGACCAGCACGCTATTTGCAACGGATGCGCCGGCACGCCGGCAAAAGCGATTACTGGGCTGCTGAGCCCAGGCGATCAACGACACAAGGAGAGTGCGAACATGCTCAACAAATCCCAGCTGGCCCCGTCGCTATACTGCAGCGCCAGCCATGGGCAGAAATCCCGCTCGAAAAACCAACCTGCTGACAGGCACGACTACCCCGTCAGTCTGCGCATAGCGCCGCTGATTTCGCCCCGCCGCAGCGATCAACCCGCGGCACGCCCCGAAACGCTCAGCCATTCGGCGAGGGAACGACCTTGAACCGCAAAATACTTTCCTGCTGCGCACTGCTGCTTATCGGACTACTCACACAGGGTTACGCCATGGCTTTTTCCAAGACGCTTTATCTGTTCTCCGAGGTAGAGGGCACCGTGTTGCTCGACGGCAAACCTGTTCAGGATGTGGAGATAGAACAGGAATATCACTGGCACTGGAAGAACGAGCACCGCAAGAACAAGGTGCAAAGCGATGCACAAGGTCGCTTCCATTTTCCGGCCGTGACGGCGAAATCACTGACAGCCGGATTCATGCCCCATGAACCGGTGATTGGCCAGCGTCTGACGCTTCGTTACCAAGGCAAGGACCACAAAGGCTGGGTCTTCACCAAGCACAACTACGACAACCTGGGCGAAGTAAAGAATCGGCCATTGAAGTTCATCTGTGAGCTCAATAGCGAGCCCGTCGCGCACCCTGAAACAGAGACCTTTGGTATCTGCGTTATCCAATAGCGCCCTCTCTCACCAGACCAGAAGGATTCGGCTGTGAACCCCCTGAGCCCCAAACAATCCGCGCAAATCGCCACTCACGTCTACACGGTCAAAGACGCCGCCGTGTCACCCATGGGAGGCATAGCGGATGAAGCCGCCCGTCTCGGGCTGAGCAACTCGTTCGACTTTTCCAATCTGCAAATGGCCAGTGGCACCAGCGGCGCGATTTTCCGCACGCGTACCGGATTCGCCTACGCCGTGCAGGGCGTGGGCGGCCGCCAAGGGGAAATGCTGCTGGCATTTCGCGGCACCGACAGCATTGCCGACGCCCTGACCGATGCGAACGCCGGCCTGCAACGTGGGCCGAGCACCTGGCCGGTTCACGCAGGCTTCAACGAAACGTTCAAATCGCTGCGTGGCGATATCGATACCTTCATGCGCGGCCGCAACCCCAGCACCGTGCATTGCGTCGGCCACAGCCTGGGCGGCGCCCTCGCCACACTGGCGGCCGATCACCTGAGCGAACTCGGCGTGGCCGGCATCAAGCTCTATACCTTTGGTTCACCACGCACCGGGGTGGCTGGCTTCGCACGCCACCTGAGCGGCAAGCTCGGCGCCGACAACATCCACCGGGTCTACCACAGCGCCGACCCGGTGAGCATGGTACCGATCTTCCCGTTCAGCCATGTGCCGGTTACCGGCAATGTCTGCATGATCCCCTGGAAGGGCGCGCAGATCAGCCCTGATGCTCACCGCATGACGTCCTACCTGCCATCGATTGGCGATGCCAGCTGGCGGGGGCTCTATCGCAATCCGGAGCCGCCTCTGGATCGGGAAATCGATATCTGGCTGGAAAGCGCCAGCTACGGTCCGACCCTGTTTTCCGCGGCAACGTTGTGGATGATCTCCAAGGCCATGCAGTACCTGCTCAAGAAGGCCGCCAATATCGTCATCGGCAGTGCGATCACCATCGGCGTCACGGTGCTGGATCAGATTGCCGGGATCCTGGTGCAGGGTGCGCAGATCTGCAAGGACATCAGCGATTCCGTCCGCGCCCTGATCGTGAAAATCTTCAAGTTCCTGGGCCGTGCCGTGCCCGCGACCATCGAAGTGACCACGTTCTTCCTGCGCTGGGTACTCGACCTGCTCGCTAGAGCGGTCGTCGATATGGCCCGTCAGGCCATGCACCTGGTCATACGTTCCTGAGCCAAAAAAAACGGCGCCCTCAAGGCGCCGTTTTCACATCACAGGTCGCTTTCCTCGACCATCCTCGCGCTGCTGGCATCCAGCGCATAGGCGGCGTCGGCCAGGTCATTGCTGACCGCTTCGATCTTCAGCGTGCCATTGACCCATAGCGGCTCGTAGATATCGTCCAGGGCGATGCCCTTGGGATAGCGCACCAGCACCAGTTGGTTGGGCGGCGGTGGCGGGACGTGGATGCAGGCGCCTGGGTAGGGCACCAGAAAGAACAGCGTGCTGCGCCCGGCGTTGTCGGTTTCCAGCGGCACCGGATAGCCGCCGAGGCGAATCTTCTTGCCGTTCATGCCTGGCACGGTCTTGGCCGAATACATGACGGCGGGCAGGCCTTTTTCCTGCTGCTTCAAACCGCCCTTGCTATCGAAGGTGCCGGCCCCTTCCGGACCGTTGTGAACGATTTCCGGCATCTGCTCCAGGGCGCGCTGATCCTCTTCGGGCATCAGCTCCAGCCAGTCGGTTTCGGGGAGTTCGGCGCGGGCAAAGCCGCTGAGCAACAGCAGGACCAACAGCAGGTAACGCATCGACGGGACTCGCGGTGGTAATGGCCGACAGGGAGTAGCCAGGCGTCGATGCGTCAGGCTACCGGTTTAGCGCTTCTTGGTGATCATGCCGTAGATCACCAGCAGGATGATCGCACCAACCACCGCGCCGATGAAACCGGCGCCTTCACCTGCCTGGTAGATGCCCAGCGCCTGGCCACCATAGGTCGCGGCAATGGAGCCACCGATACCCAGCAGGATGGTCATGATCCAGCCCATGCTGTCGTCGCCAGGCTTGAGGAAACGGGCAATCAAACCCACGATCAGGCCGATTAAGATAGTGCCGATAATACCCATGATGCCCTCCAGAATTGAAAAAGGCGCCGCACTGCTGCGGCGCCTTTCATCTGACGAGAGCGGCGGCGCAGAGGTTCAACCTGCCTCGCCGGGGCCCGGCTAGCCTGCGTCGATCAGCGCCTGCACCTGGGCGATGCGGCTGTCCAGGGTCGCCCGGTCCGCACAGCGCAGGGTGGCATGGCCGACCTTGCGACCGGCCTTGAAGGCCTTGCCGTAGTGATGCAGGTGGCAATCGTCGATGGCCGCCACCTTATCCACAGCCGGTACGCTGCCGATGAAGTTGAGCATGGCGCTCTCGCCGACCTTGGCGGTCGAGCCCAGCGGCAGGCCGGCGACGGCGCGCAGGTGGTTCTCGAACTGGCTGCACTCGGCGCCTTCGATGGTCCAGTGCCCGGAGTTGTGCACCCGCGGGGCGATCTCGTTGGCTTTCAGGCCGCCGTCGACTTCGAAGAATTCGAAGGCCAGCACGCCGACGTAATCGAGCTGCTTCAGCACCCGGCCGACGTAATCCTCGGCCAGCGCCTGCAGCGGGTGCGCGGTGCTGGCGATCGACAGGCTGAGGATGCCGCTGTCGTGGGTGTTGTGCACCAGCGGGTAGAAGCGCGTTTCGCCATCACGGCCACGCACGGCGACCAGCGACACTTCGCCGCTGAACGGCACGAAGCCTTCGAGGATGCACGGCACGCTGCCCAGCTCGGCGAAGGCACCGGTGACGTCTTCGGGTTTGCGCAGCACCTTCTGGCCCTTGCCGTCGTAGCCCAGGGTGCGGGTCTTCATCACCGCCGGCAGGCCGATGCTGGCCACCGCGGCATCCAGGTCGGCCTGGGACTGGATGTCGGCGAACTCGGGCGTGGGAATGCCGAGGTCCTTGAACATCGACTTCTCGAACCAGCGGTCGCGGGCAATGCGCAGCGACTCGGCACTCGGATAGACCGGCACGAACTGCGACAGGAAGGCCACGGTTTCCGCCGGCACGCTCTCGAACTCGAAGGTCACCAGATCGACTTCGTCGGCCAGCTGGCGCAGGTGATCCTGGTCACCGTAATCGGCACGGATATGCTCGCCCAGGGCTTGCGCACAGGCGTCCGGCGCCGGGTCGAGGAACGCGAAATTCATGCCCAGCGGCGTACCCGCCAGGGCCAACATGCGACCGAGCTGGCCGCCACCGATCACGCCGATCTTCATCACTGCGCCCTCGGGTCCGGGTTTTCCAGCACGGTGTTGGTCTGCTCGTCGCGGAACTGCTTGAGCGCCCCGTGGAACTGCGGGTGCTGGTGACCGAGGATGCTCGCCGCCAGCAACGCGGCGTTGATGGCGCCGGCCTTGCCGATGGCCAGGGTGGCGACCGGGATACCGGCCGGCATCTGCACGATGGACAGCAGCGAGTCGACACCCGAGAGCATGGACGACTGCACCGGCACGCCGAGCACCGGCAGATGGGTCTTGGCAGCACACATGCCCGGCAGGTGGGCGGCGCCACCGGCACCGGCGATGATCACCTGGATGCCACGGCCCTCGGCTTCTTCGGCGTACTGGAACAGCAGATCCGGCGTGCGGTGGGCGGAGACCACCTTCACCTCGTTGGGAATGCCCAGCTTGTCGAGCATCTCGACGGTATGGCTCAGGGTGCTCCAGTCGGATTTGGAACCCATGATCACGCCAACCAGTGCGCTCATCGTCGTGCCTCTCTACGTCTCGGGCGCAGGGCGCCATGTCGATTGATCGGGCGCTTGGCGCCGCGGCAGAAACAACAAACCACGCGGGAGGCGTGGTTTGCGCAAATCGGCAATTATACTGCAGTCGCGCATAAATCGATAACCGACCGCCTGTCGGCCGGTGCCGCAGTGCGCACCGGAACTTGTCCTGGCGCAATGTCCGCCCCGCGGAGCCTTCCATACTGGGGACTCCTATCGAGGAGGATCGCGCCATGCAGCAGACCATGAAAGCCGCCGTCGTCCATGCCTTCGGCGAGCCCCTGCGGCTCGAGGAGGTGAAAGTGCCCCTGCCCGGCCCCGGGCAGATACTGGTGAAGATCGAAGCCGCCGGCGTCTGCCACACCGACCTGCACGCCGCCGACGGCGACTGGCCGGTAAAGCCCAGCCTGCCGTTCATTCCAGGCCATGAAGGCGTTGGCTACGTGGCCGCGGTAGGCGCCGGCGTCACCCGTGTGCGCGAAGGCGACCGGGTCGGCGTGCCCTGGCTGTACACCGCCTGCGGCTGCTGCGAGCACTGCCTGACGGGCTGGGAAACCCTCTGCGCCGACCAACAGAACACCGGTTACTCGGTCAACGGCAGCTACGCAGAATACGTGCTGGCCGACCCCGATTACGTGGGCATCCTGCCCAAGAACGTCGAATTCGCCGAGATCGCGCCGATCCTTTGCGCCGGCGTCACCGTCTACAAAGGCCTGAAGGTGACCGGCGCCCGCCCCGGCCAGTGGGTGGCGATTTCCGGCATCGGCGGCCTCGGCCACGTGGCCGTGCAGTACGCCCGCGCCATGGGCCTGCACGTCGCGGCCATCGACGTGGACGACGCCAAGCTGGCGCTGGCCAGAAAGCTCGGCGCCAGCCTGACCATCAACGCCCGCCAGGAAAACCCGGCCGAGGTCATTCAGCGCGACATCGGCGGCGCCCACGGCGTGCTGGTCACCGCGGTGTCGAACAGCGCCTTCGGCCAGGCCATCGGCATGGCCCGGCGCGGCGGCACGGTCGCCCTGGTGGGGCTGCCGCCCGGCGACTTCCCGACACCGATCTTCGACGTGGTGCTCAAGGCCATCAGCATCACCGGCTCCATCGTCGGCACCCGCGCGGATTTGCAGGAAGCGCTGGACTTCGCCGGCGAGGGATTGGTGAAGGCGACCATCCACCGTGACCGCCTGGACAACGTCAACGGCGTGCTGGAGCAGATGCGTGCCGGGCAGATCGAAGGCCGGGTGGTGATGCAGTTCTGAGCAGCGCGTTTGCCAGCGGGAACGGGCTCACAGTGCCCGCTGTCAGACGCCGTTAGACTCAGTCTCATCACCCACCAAAGGACTTCGCCATGACACGGCTGTCGCTGCTTATCGCCTCAACCTTCCTGACCTTCAACGCCAGCGCCATGGAACTGGCGAAATATCCCAAGGCGTTCGTCGCCGACAAGGGCATCAGCGTCGTCGTTGCCCCCAGCAGCGACGAGAAGCAGGCCCTGGTACAGATCAGCGGTATCAACCACCCGCTGGACGAAGTGGTGCTGCTGACCCAGGTCGAGCCGCGCAGCCAGGACGAAAGCGACTACGCCACCACCCTCGATGGCAGCAGCTACGTGCTGCTCGGCCAGCGCCAGGAATGGGGCGGCGAGTCCTATCAGCTGTACCTGCCGGGCAACCGCGACCCGCTGTACCTGAGCTTCGACGACAAGGCCAGCAAGGCGGTCAAGCCGGCCGAACTGCTCGCCCTCTATGAAAAGCAGCACAAGGACGGCGTGCAGGAGAAGCTCGCCCGTTTCGATCGCGAGAAGCGCCAGCAATACCACGTCGAGCGCCTGCAACAGATGGATGCCGAGGCCTCGACCAGCTGCGGCACCACCCTGAAGACCGTCATCGACTGGCAGGCCATGGACGAGCAACTGCTCAAGGAGCTGAGCGTGTCCGGCTATTGCGGCGAGGTGGTCAACCAGATGAACAACCTGTGCAGCAGTACGCCTGAATTCAAGGAGCAGGCTGCCAAGCTGAACACCGTCGAGTGCAGCTTCGGCAAGGACATGAAGATTCGCGAGCAGGGCAATCGCATCCAGTTCACCACCGAGCGTGACGCCGCCAACCAGGGCGAATTCATCAACGCCTTCCTGCGCAATCGTTAAGCGCCCCCTGCCGGGCGGCCTTCCAGGCCGCCCAACTCTCATTCGGAAAACCGAACGCCAGGCGGTCGAAAAACCGAACATCCGACCATCACGCTTTTTATCTGCGTCTGAATAAAAAATAAATTGCTTTAAAATTCAAACACTTGATCTCCGCAAACGGGCCTATCGAGGCCTGGCACACATCCTGCTCCCTACAAGGCAGGAAAGCGATAGCCCTTCCACATGGAGGCACGTACCCGCCGTACGTCCCCAATAACAACAACACCGAGGAATCGACCCATGCGTATCGTCCCCCGCGTACTGGCTGCAGCCGTTGCCGCTACCCTGATGTCCAGCCCGGTCTTCGCCGCCGAACTGACCGGCACCCTGAAGAAGATCAAGGACTCGGGCACCATCACCCTGGGCCACCGCGACTCGTCCATCCCCTTCTCCTACTATGGCGACACCTCCAAGCAGCCGGTTGGCTACTCCCATGACCTGCAACTGAAGGTCGTCGAGGAGCTGAAAAAGGAACTGGAGCTGCCTGACCTGAAGGTGCGCTACAACCTGGTCACCTCCCAGACCCGCATCCCGCTGGTACAGAACGGCACCGTGGACCTGGAGTGCGGCTCCACCACCAACAACGTCGAGCGCCAGCGCCAGGTCGACTTCTCCGTCGGCATCTTCGAAGTGGGCACCCGCCTGCTGACCAAGAAGAGCAGCGGCGTGAACGATTTCGAGGACCTCAAGGGCAAGAACGTGGTGACCACCGCCGGCACCACCTCCGAGCGCCTGCTCAAGTCGATGAATGCCGAGAAGAAGATGGGCATGAACGTGATTTCTGCCAAGGATCACGGCGAGTCCTTCCTGATGCTCGAGTCCAACCGCGCTGTCGCCTTCATGATGGATGACGCCCTGCTGGCCGGCGAAATGGCCAAGGCCAAGAAGCCGGACGACTGGCACGTGGTCGGCACCCCGCAGTCCTTCGAAATCTACGGCTGCATGGTGCGCAAGGGCGACGAAGGCTTCAAGAAGGTGGTCGACAAGGCCATCACCGACACCTTCGCCTCGGGCGAGATCAACGACATCTACAACAAGTGGTTCCAGCAGCCTGTTCCGCCAAAGGGCCTGAACCTCAACTTCCCCATGAGCGACGAGCTGAAGAAGCTGATCGCCGAGCCGACCGACAAGTCTGTAGAGCAGATCTGACGGTGTGATGCCGCGCCCCTTTCACGAGAAGGGGCGTAGCGGGGGCCCGGAGGGGCCGCCGGCCTCTCCATCCATTTCCTGACGAAGCCGAAACCGTTCGCTCACGCGGATACGGGCGACTGTTGCCCGCCACCTGGCCTCGCCGCGTCAACTCACCTGAGGGGAAACCCGATGAATTACAACTGGGACTGGGGCATCTTCTTCAAGTCCACCGGCATTGGCGATGAAATCTACCTGGAGTGGTTCATCACCGGCCTGGGCTGGACCATCGCCATCGCCCTGGTCGGCTGGCTGATCGCCCTGTCGCTCGGCTCGCTGCTCGGCGTGATGCGCACCGTGCCGAACCGCCTGATCTCCGGGATCGCCACCGCCTACGTGGAGATATTCCGCAACGTGCCGCTGCTGGTGCAGCTGTTCCTCTGGTACTTCCTGATGCCGGACCTGCTGCCCGAACCACTGGAGCTGTGGTTCAAGCAGGACCTCAACCCGGCCACCTCGGCCTACCTGTCGGTCGTCATCTGCTTGGGCCTGTTCACCGCCGCCCGCGTCTGCGAGCAGGTGCGCACCGGTATCGAAGCGCTGCCCAAGGGCCAGACCGCCGCGGCCTACGCCATGGGCTTCCGTCTGCCGCAGATCTACCGCAACGTGCTGCTGCCCCAGGCCTACCGGATCATCATTCCGCCATTAACCAGTGAGTTTCTGAACATCTTCAAGAACTCCTCGGTGGCTTCGCTGATCGGCCTCATGGAGCTGCTCGCGCAGACCAAACAGACCGCCGAGTTCAGCGCCAACCTGTTCGAAGCCTTTACCCTGGCGACGCTGATCTACTTCACCCTGAACATGAGCCTGATGATGATCATGCGCATGGTCGAGCGTAAGGTCGCCGTGCCGGGCCTGATCTCCGTGGGAGGCAAATGATGGACTTCAGTCAGATCATTCCCGCTCTGCCAGGCCTCTGGGAAGGCATGGCCATGACCCTGCAACTGATGGTCATGGGCGTTATCGGTGGCGTGATTCTCGGCACCCTGCTGGCGCTGATGCGCCTGTCGAGCAACGTGCTGCTGTCCAAGCTGGCGGCCACCTACGTCAACTACTTCCGTTCGATCCCGCTGCTGCTGGTGATCACCTGGTTCTACTTCGCGGTGCCGTTCATCCTGCGCTGGATCACCGGTGAGGACACGCCGGTGGGCGCGTTCGCGTCCTGCCTGGTGGCCTTCATCATGTTCGAGGCGGCGTACTTCTGCGAAATCGTCCGTGCCGGCATCCAGTCCATTCCCAAGGGCCAGATGGGCGCTGCCCAGGCGCTGGGCATGAGCTACGGCCAGACCATGCGCCTGATCATCCTGCCCCAGGCGTTTCGCAAGATGACCCCGCTGCTGCTGCAGCAGAGCATCATCCTGTTCCAGGACACCTCGCTGGTCTACACCGTCGGCCTGATGGACTTCCTCAATGCTGCCCGCTCGCGCGGCGACATCCTGGGCCAGCCCCATGAATTCCTGATCTTCGCCGGCCTGGTCTACTTCACCATCAGCTTCGCTGCCTCGCAGCTGGTCAAGCTCCTGCAAAAAAGGTTAGCCGTATGATTTCCATCAAGAACGTCAACAAGTGGTATGGGGACTTCCAGGTGCTGACCGACTGCACCACGGACGTCAAGAAAGGCGAAGTGGTCGTGGTCTGCGGGCCGTCCGGCTCGGGCAAATCGACCCTGATCAAGTGCGTCAACGCCCTGGAGCCCTTCCAGAAGGGCGACATCGTGGTCGACGGCACCTCGATTGCCGACAAGAAGACCAACCTGCCGAAACTGCGCTCGCGCGTTGGCATGGTGTTCCAGCACTTCGAGCTGTTCCCGCACCTGACCATCACCGAAAACCTCACCATCGCGCAGATCAAGGTGCTCGGCCGCAGCAAGGAAGAAGCCACCAAGAAAGGCCTGCAGTTGCTCGACCGCGTCGGCCTCTCGGAGCACGCCCACAAGCACCCGGGCCAGCTCTCCGGTGGCCAGCAGCAGCGCGTGGCGATCGCTCGCGCCCTGGCCATGGACCCGATCGTCATGCTGTTCGACGAACCGACCTCGGCGCTCGACCCGGAAATGGTCAACGAAGTGCTCGACGTGATGGTGCAGCTGGCCCACGAAGGCATGACCATGATGTGCGTGACCCACGAGATGGGCTTCGCCCGCAAGGTCGCCGACCGGGTGATCTTCATGGACGCCGGCAAGATCGTCGAAGACTGCCCCAAGGAAGAGTTCTTCGGCGATATCAGCGCCCGCTCCGACCGCGCCCAGCAATTCCTCGCCAAGATCCTCCAGCACTGATGCTCCCGGCCCACCATCGCCGCGATGGTGGGCCTAGACTCGACAAGTACCACAACGATCGAGACCCATCATGCGCCTACTGCACTTCAAGACCCTGACCCTCAGCGTTGCCATCGCCGCCTGCAGCCATGCGGTACTGGCGGCCGATCTGGACGGCGCTGCGGTCGCCGCCCCTGACGGGTACGCCGCCAAGGTGGCCGCCGCGGTACTCAAGAACGGCGGCAACGCGGTGGATGCCGCCGTCGCCACCGCCTTCACCCTGGCCATCACCTACCCCGAAGCGGGCAACATCGGCGGCGGCGGCTTCATGACCCTGTTCATGGATGGCAAACCCTACTTCCTCGACTACCGGGAAACCGCGCCCAAGGCCGCGACCAAGACCATGTACCTGGACGACAAGGGCGAGGTGATCGAGAACCTCAGCCTGGTTGGCGCCAAGGCCGCCGGCGTGCCCGGCACGGTGCTGGGCCTGTGGGAAGCCCACAAGCGCTTCGGCAAGCTGCCCTGGAGCGAGCTGCTGACGCCCGCCATCGGTTACGCCAACAACGGCTTCAAGGTCGCCGACCAGCAGTTCCAGTACCGTGAAGACGCCATCGGCCTGTTCAACGGCAAGACCAACTTCACCGCGCACTTCGGCAGCATGCGCCCGGGCGAAACCTTCAAACAGCCGCTGATGGCAGAGACCCTGGAGCGCATCGCGGCCAATGGCCCGGACGAGTTCTACAAAGGCAAGACCGCCGACCTGCTGGTCGCTCAGATGCAGCGCGACGGCGGCTTGATCAGCAAACAGGACCTGGCCGACTACCGGGTCAAATGGCGCGAGCCGATGCGCGTCGACTGGCAGGGCAACAGCCTGTACACCGCGCCGCTGCCCAGCTCCGGTGGTATCGCCCTGGCCCAGCTGATCGGCATCAAGGAGCAGCGCGCCGCCGACTTCAAGGGTGTCGAGCTGAACTCCGCGCGCTATATCCACCTCTTGGCCGAGATCGAAAAACGGGTGTTCGCCGACCGCGCCGACTACCTGGGCGACCCGGACTTTTCCCAGGTGCCGGTCGCCAAGCTGATCGACGCCGCGTACCTCAAGCGCCGCGCCGCCGAGGTCAACCCGAGCGCCATTTCACCGACCGAGAAGGTTCGCCCGGGCCTGGAACCGCACCAGACCACACACTTCTCAATCGTCGATGCCGACGGCAACGCGGTCAGCAACACCTACACCCTGAACTGGGATTTCGGCAGTGGTGTGGTGGTCGAGGGTGCCGGCTTCCTGCTCAACGACGAGATGGACGACTTCAGTTCCAAGCCCGGCGTCGCCAACGCCTTCGGTGTGGTGGGCAGCGATGCCAATGCCATCGCCCCGGGCAAGCGCATGCTGTCGTCGATGAGCCCGAGCATCGTCACCCGCGACGGCCAGGTCAGCCTGGTGCTGGGCACGCCCGGCGGCTCGCGGATCTTCACCTCGATTTTCCAGGTGCTCAACAACGTCTATGACTTCAAGCTGCCTCTGGAAAAGGCCGTGGCCGCCCAGCGCGTCCATCACCAGCTGCTGCCCAAGGACACCCTCTACTACGACGCCTACGCGCCGCTCACCGGCAAGGTCGCCGACGAGCTGAAAGCCATGGGCTACGTGCTCGAGGACCAGGGCTGGAACATGGGAGACATCCAGGCCATCCGCGTCGACGGGCGCCGCCTGGAAACCGCCTCCGATCCGCGCGGGCGCGGCGTCGGCCTGGTGGTGCAACCCTGAGCCCCGTGTCATGACCCGCCCGCCACGGCGCCGCCGACCCTGCGGCGTTGAGCCGCCACCCGCGCCGTGGCGCGGGCTGGCTCGGTCACGGTGACTGTGATGCAATGCGCGTCCGTCAGTCTCCCTGGGGTGCCGCCCGCCTTGGCCGCCAAACCGCGCTACGTCCGCCACCTGTCGCTGACCCTGCTGATGCTGGCACTGGTGGCCGCCTGTGGCTACGCCGGCTACTACCTCAGCGAGAAATCGGGTATCCGCAGCCTGGTCGAAAGCGGTGAGCGCCAGCTCGAGCTCAATGCCCGGGCGGTGGAAAGCGAGATCAACAAGTACACCTACCTGCCCAGCCTGCTGGAGCTCGAAGCCAACGTCAGCCGCTTGCTGCTGACCCCCGACGCCTACCGGCGCCAGCGCGTCAACGACTACCTCGAAGGCCTCAACCAGCGCAGCGGCAGCCTGGCCATCTACGTGATGGACACCGACGGCCGCGTGCTGGCCACCAGCAACTGGCGCCAGGCGGACAGCTACCTGGGCGAGGATCTCTCGTTCCGCGCCTATTTCCAGGACGCCCTGGAAGGCGAACAGGGCCGCTTCTACGGGATCGGCAGCACCACCGGCGAGCCGGGCTATTACCTGTCCCATGGGCTCAAGGCCAACGGCCGGATCATCGGCGTGGCGGTGGTCAAGGTGCGCCTCGACCCGCTCGAGCAGCGTTGGCAACGGGCGCGCCTGGAAGCCTACGTCAGCGACGAGAACGGCATCATCATCCTCTCCAGCGATCCGATGCGACGCCTCAAGGCGGTACGCCCGCTCAACGCCGACACCAAGGAGCGCCTGGCGCGCAGCCTGCAGTATCACTGGTCGTCGCTCGACGAGCTGATCCCCCTGGCGCGCAAGCCTCTGGCTACCGGGGTCGAGCAGGTCAGCTTCGCCGGCCATAACGGGCAGGATGCCAGCGAGGTCACCCACTACCTCGCCCAGAGCCGCCCCCTGGAAGACACGCCCTGGCACCTGACCCTGCTCAGCCCGCTGCAGGACCTGCGCCGCGAGGCCGTCAGCCATGGCATGCTGGCCGCCGCCGGCTTCGCCCTGCTGGCCTTTCTGCTGATCGCCTGGAACGAGCGCCGCAAGGTGGTCGCCACCCGCCTCGCCGCCCGCGAAGCCCTGCAACTGGCCAACAGCGAGCTGGAACGCAAGATCGCCGAGCGCACCGCCGACCTGCGCGCCAGCAACGACCGCCTCAAGGCGCAGATTCGCGAGCGCCGCCAGGCCGAGGAAACCCTGCGCCTGGCCCAGGACGAACTGGTGCAGGCCGGCAAGCTGGCGGTCATCGGGCAGATGTCCACCAGCATCGCCCACGAACTCAACCAGCCACTGGCGGCGCTGCGCACGCTGTCCGGCAACACCGTGCGCTTCCTGTCCCGCGGTGCCTACGACGTGGCCACCACCAACCTGCAGACCATCAACGAACTGGTCGACCGCATGGGCAAGATCACCGGCAGCCTGCGCGCCTTCGCCCGCCGCTCCAACGACGGGGGCGAAGCCAGCCTGAGCAAGGCCGTGGACGCCGCCCTGCAGGTGGTGCAGCCGCGCCTGGAGCGCACGCCGCTGAACATCCATCATCAGTTCGAAGACGCCCGGCTGGCGATCAACCAGACCCGCCTGGAGCAGATCCTGGTCAACCTGATCGCCAATGCCGCCGACGCGATGAGCGCCCAGGCCGATCGCCACCTGTGGCTGCGGGGCAGCGCCGAGGGCGAGCGCTACCGCCTGCGCGTGGTGGACAACGGTCCCGGCATCGCCCCCGAAGACCGTACCCACCTGTTCGAACCCTTCTTCACCACCAAGCCCGGCGAGCAGGGCCTGGGACTCGGCCTGACGCTATCGGCCAGCCTCGCCGCAGCCGCCGGCGGCAGCCTCAGCGCCGACCATCCGCCCCAGGGCGGCACCGCCTTCGAACTCAACCTGCCCCAGGTTGCCGCTGTCATGGAGACACCCGATGAATGATGACCTCACCGTGCTGATCGTCGAGGACGACCCCCACGTGCTGCTCGGCTGCCAGCAGGCCCTGGCACTGGAGGACATCCCCTGCGAAGGCGTGGGCAGCGCCGAAGAGGCCCTGCGGCGCATCGATGCCGATTTCGCCGGCATCGTCATCAGCGATATTCGCCTGCCCGGCATGGACGGCCTGCACCTGCTCGGCGAACTCAAGCGCCGCGACCCCAGCCTGCCGGTGGTGCTGATCACCGGTCACGGTGACATCAGCATGGCGGTCGGCGCCATGCGCGACGGCGCCTACGACTTCATGGAGAAACCGTTTTCCCCGGAGCGCCTGGTGGACGTCGCCCGCCGCGCCCTGGAGCAACGCAGCCTGGCCCGCGAGGTGTCGTCGCTGCGCCGCCAGCTGGCTGGCAGGCAGGCCCTGGAGCAGCGCCTGATCGGCCGCTCGCCGGCCATGCAGCAGCTGCGCGAATTGATCGCCAACGTTGCCGATACCTCGGCCAACGTGCTGATCGAAGGCGAGACCGGCACCGGCAAGGAGCTTGTCGCCCGCTGCCTGCACGACTTCAGCCGGCGGCAGAACAAGGCCTTCGTAGCGCTGAACTGCGGCGGCCTGCCGGAAAACCTGTTCGAGAGCGAAATTTTCGGCCACGAGGCCCACGCCTTTACCGGCGCCGGTAAGCGGCGCATCGGCAAGATCGAGCACGCCAACGGCGGCAGCCTGTTTCTCGACGAGATCGAAAGCATGCCGCTCAACCTGCAGATCAAGCTGCTGCGCGTGCTGCAGGAGCACAGCCTGGAGCGCCTGGGCTCGAACCAGCCCATCGACGTCGATTGCCGGGTGATCGCTGCCACCAAGGCCGACCTGGACGAGGCCGGCAAGAGCGGGCTGTTTCGCAGCGACCTCTACTACCGCCTCAACGTGGTGACCCTGGAGTTGCCGCCGCTGCGCGAGCGCCGCGAGGACATCGCCCTGCTGTTCGAGCACTTCCTGCAGCTCTCGGCCCTGCGCTTCGACCGCGCCGCGCCCGAGCTGGACCGCCATACCCTGGCCGCCCTGCTGGCCCATGACTGGCCCGGCAACGTGCGCGAACTGCGCAACGTCGCCGAACGCTTCGCCCTCGGCCTGCCGGCCTTCAAGAAAAGCGGCGCCAACGAAGGCAACCCCGCCACCTTTGCCGAGGCCGTGGAAGCCTTCGAACGCAACCTGCTGGTCGACGCCCTCGAACAGCACGCCGGCAACCTCAGCCAGGCCGCCCAGGCCCTGGGCATGGCCAAGACCACGCTGTTCGACAAGGTCAAGAAGTACGGGCTGGGGTGAGGATTGGCGAGACTCAACGGGTCATGATGGTGTAGCCAAAGACTGTGGGAGCGGGCGGGGACGCCCAGTCCATGCCCGCGAAAAGGTATCCACAGCCCTTAAAGCCTGAAACGCAGTAACAAGCAGATCGGCGATCTCGTGTGGGAACGGCTTATCGTTCTAGATCACTCGCGGGCATGGACCGGGCGTCCCCGCCCGCTCCCACAGATGGATATCCATCACGGCGACCACCAGGGCACACCCTAACCCTCCTCCCGCCCCACGCCACCTTCCAGTTTGCGCCACAACAGGCGCACCGCCGCCTTGCGCGACATGCTCCAGCGGTACAGGCGGATTTCCAGCGGGATGTGCCAGTGTTCCTTGCCGCAGATCACCAGCTCGCCCCGCGCCAGCTCGGCGTTCATCGACAGCCGTGGCACCCAGGCCACGCCCAGGCCTTGCAGGGCCATGGCCTTGAGGCTGTCGGCCATGGCCGTTTCATGCACGGTGGTGGAACGCAGCGCGCGCTGACGCAGCAGCAGGTTCACCGAACGGCCCAGGTAGGTGCCGGCGCTGTAGGCCAGCAGCGGCACGCTCTGCCCAGAGTCCAGGTCGAAGAGCGGCGCGCCCTGCTCGTCGACGGCGCACACCGGCAGCATCTCGCTGACGCCCAGGGGCAGCGAGGGAAACAGATCGGGGGCCAGCTGCACCGCAGCGTCCTGGTCGTGGTAGGCAAGGATCAGGTCGCAGGTGCCTTCGCGCAGCGAGTGCACCGCCTCACCGACGTTGGTCGCCACCAGCCGGGTGGTCAGCGGCAGGCCGTCACGACGCAGGCGGGCGATCCACTCCGGGAAGAAGCCGAACACCAGGGAGTGGGCGGCGGCGATCTGCAGGGCCTCGCCCTGCTGCCCCTCGAGATGATGCAGGTGGCGCACCACCTCCCCCAACTGCTCGACCATGCTGCGCGCGGTGAGCAGGAACAGCTGGCCAGACTCGGTCAGCTCGATGGGCGTGCGCGAGCGATTGACCAGAGTCAGGCCAAGCGCCGCCTCGAGACTCTGGATGCGGCGGCTGAACGCCGGCTGGGTCACGAAGCGCTTTTGCGCCGCGGCCGAAAAGCTGCGGGTGGCGGCCAGGGTGACGAAGTCTTCCAGCCATTTGGTTTCCAGATTCATCGGCGCTCTCCACTCCTGCAGGCCTGCGCACACGTTTGGTGCGTTAGGGTCTGTTGACGTTTCAGCGCAAGCCGCGTTGCTGCGAGAAATCTCGCCAGGCGAGGCGGAGGACGCAGGAAATGGTGCTCCCTTTTCAAGTCCTCCAACGACGCATGGCGAGATTTCCCGCGCAACCCGAAGGGCCGGGCCAGTTTTTGCGCGAGACTGCGTTACTCGGTGACTCATTTGGCCAACCAAACTTCGCACCTCGTGCCTTGCCTCGCGCAAAAACTGGCTCCGGCGCGGTCGTGCTGAAACGTCAACAGAGCCTAAAAGGTCACAGCTACATTATGCCGATTATGCATAGGCCAGCAAACAACAGCATTGGCCGCCACAGCCCTCCAGCCCTTACCATTTGGCCCATCGCGGCATCTTCCGCGCCTTTACGAGAATCCAGACATCATGTCCGCTGCTGCATCGTTCCGCGTCGAAAAAGACTTGCTCGGCACCCTCGAAGTCCCGGCAGAAGCCTATTACGGCATCCAGACCCTGCGTGCGCTGAACAACTTCCGCCTCTCCGGCGTGCCCCTGGCCCACTACCCGAAACTGGTGGTGGCCCTGGCCATGGTCAAGCAGGCCGCCGCCGACGCCAACCGTGAGCTGGGCCACCTGCCCGCTGCAAAACACGCGGCGATCAGCGAAGCCTGTGCGCGCATCATCCGCGGCGATTTCCACGAGCAGTTCGTGGTGGACATGATTCAGGGTGGTGCCGGCACCTCGACCAACATGAACGCCAATGAGGTGATCGCCAACATCGCCCTGGAAGCCATGGGCCATGCCAAGGGTGAATACAAGCACCTGCACCCGAACAACGACGTGAACATGGCGCAGTCGACCAACGACGCCTACCCGACCGCCATTCGCCTGGGCCTGCTGCTCGGCCACGACACCCTGCTGGCCAGCCTCGACAGCCTGATCCAGTCGTTCGCGGCCAAGGGCGAAGAATTCGCCCACGTCCTGAAGATGGGCCGCACCCAGCTGCAGGACGCCGTGCCGATGACCCTCGGCCAGGAATTCCGCGCCTTCGCCACCACCCTCGGTGAAGACCTGGCACGCCTGCGCAGCCTGGCGCCGGAACTGCTCACCGAAGTGAACCTGGGCGGTACCGCCATCGGTACCGGCATCAACGCCGACCCCGGCTACCAGCACCTCGCCGTGCAGCGCCTGGCCCTGATCAGCGGCCAGCCGCTGGTGCCGGCTGCCGACCTGATCGAAGCCACCTCCGACATGGGCGCCTTCGTGCTGTTCTCCGGCATGCTCAAGCGCACCGCGGTCAAGCTGTCGAAGATCTGCAACGACCTGCGCCTGCTGTCCAGCGGCCCGCGCA